>JGI994J12354_10000219_pt1 | contig 56448 bp, 55 predicted proteins | sample IntmicLarv3ML3BL_FD_12354 | JGI IMG/M metagenome (IMG submission 12354) | reverse complement strand
CGTATTTTTGAGGATGGTGAACTAGAAGAAAATTCAGTATGTCGGAAATTCCGACATACTGCTTCTGACGGAAAGAGTTACAATAAAAAATTCTATAATTTGGATGCGATTATATCAGTAGGATATAGAGCAAACTCGATACGGGCCACACAGTTTAGACAATGGGCAACAAAAGTTTTGAGGACATATACAATACAAGGATATGTGCTAGATAAGAAACGTTTAGAGCAAGGCCAAATATTTGATGAAGAATATTTTGAACATTTGCTAGATGAAATCCGTGAAATACGGGCAAGTGAACGAAAATTTTATCAGAAGATTACAGATATTTATTCGACGGCGGCGGATTATTCTAAAGATGCTTATACGACAAAAGAATTTTTTGCAATGGTACAAAATAAACTTCATTTTGCAATCCATGGAAATACGGCAGCAGAAGTTATTGTAGAAAGAGCAAGTCACGAGAAAGAAAACATGGGACTAACAACGTGGCGAAATGCGCCAGACGGGAGAATTGTAAAGGCAGATGTCAGTGTTGCTAAAAATTACTTGTCTATGTTGGAATTGGAAGATTTGAACCAATTTGTTTCTATGTATCTAGATTATGCAGAGCGACAAGCAAGAAAACGAATTCCAATGACGATGGAAGATTGGGCGACGAAATTAGATGTGTTTTTAAAATTGAATGAGGAAACGATTTTACAAGGCAAAGGAAAAGTGACAGCTGAAATTGCTAAAGCATTTGCCGAAAGTGAATTTGAAAAGTATAGGACAATACAAGATAAAACATATGTAAATGATTTTGATAGGTTGTTGGAAGATGTATAGTATGGCACTTCGATGGAAAAACAGTATATTGGCCCAGGGAAATAGTATATTGGCTCAGAAAAACAGTATATTGATTCAGAGAAACAGTACATTAAAGAATATATTGAGAAAATGGTAGGTATACGCCAAGTAGACAAAATGCAGTTAAAGTTATGCTGGTTCCGACAGAATAGGAAATGTTTATTTGTACCGTGGTCATTTGACCACGGTTTTTCTATTTAATTTAGAACACTTCCCTTTTTTACGGGCTAGGTTATATTACCTGTTAGGCACATCCATAGGATAGCAAGCATCAAAGCAAGCCTGACATATCGGTAGATTAACAACGATTGACTTTAAGTCATTTACCTTCATATACCCAAGTGAATCGGCATCGATTAATTGGCATATAAGTTTAGATTTTGAGCTAGGATATATTGACAATTTTTATGATATCTGCACAATAGAAGTAGGGTACTTGCAATATGCGATGGAACTTCTAGCAAGAGATTATGCCAAGGAGTTGAAATTGCTTGGTGTCACCTTGCCGAAAGTGGAGAGAATCCCGTATGTAAGATTCGACGAAGCGAAACGCTTAGTAGCTCAAAAGTATGATAGAGATATTCGCAATCCCTTTGATTTGGAGCCAGAGGAAGAAGAGTTGATTGGCAAATACTTCAAGGAAGAATATCAAGCGGATTTTGTATTTATTACGCACTATCCGTCAAAGAAACGTCCGTTTTATGCCATGGACGATGAGCAAGATACGCGCTACACATTAAGCTTTGATTTGCTATTTAGAGGTGTGGAAGTGACGACCGGAGGACAAAGAATCCATAATTATGAGCAGTTGATGGCGAAAATCGAGCAAAAAGAAATGACACCAGATGGTTTAGAACAATACCTTGATGCTTTTCGTTTTGGAATGCCACCTCACGGTGGGTTGGGAATAGGTTTAGAGCGTTTAGTTATGCAACTAATAGGAGCTGACAATATTCGCGAAGCATGCTTGTTTCCGCGAGATATGAGTAGATTGGAGCCATAGGAGGATAGTGAATGAGTGCTAGAAAAATAGATGATAAAATAATGGAAAATGTGGAAATCCTTGCACAGCTAAAATTAGAGCCGACAGAACGTCTGGAGGTTCAAACAGAGATGGAAAAGATATTAAATTACGTTGAAAAGTTGAACGAACTAGATACGGATGACGTTGAACCACTGGTACACATATTGCCAGAAGTTAATGTGTTTAGAGAAGATTGTATTACCAATGAGAATGGACAAAAAGCAACACTTGCAAATGCACCTCGACAAAAAGATGGCCAGTTTAAGGTGCCTAAGACGATTTAGGAGAGGAGTGCATTATGGAAATATTGCAGATGTCTGCTAGAGAACTTAGCAAACAAATTCGCGAAGGTAAGATTAGTGTTCGAGCAGTAGTAGAAAAATACATAGAGCAAATAGAAAGCAAGGAGCCTTTACTCAATGCTTTTATTTCAGTGGGTGGTAAACGGTTGGAGGAACGAATTAGAAAAGTCGAAGAAGGAATCAAAAGCGGTCAGTATAAAGGCGCATTAGCCGGGATTCCGATTGCGGTCAAGGATAATATATGCACTAGCGGACAGGAAACTACCTGTGCTTCAAAGATGCTTGAAAATTTTGTGCCAATGTATGATGCCGAGGCGATAAAGTGCCTTGAAGAGGCGGGAATGATAGTCATAGGAAAGACCAACATGGATGAATTTGCCATGGGTAGCACGACAGAGACTTCGGCTTTCAAAGTGACTAAGAATCCGTGGAATCAAGCGTATGTGCCAGGCGGTTCCTCAGGCGGTTCGTGTGTGGCAGTAGCGGCAGGCGAAGTACCATTAGCGATAGGCTCTGATACAGGCGGTTCAATCCGCCAACCGGCTGCCTTTTGCGGAGTGGTTGGGCTAAAGCCGACTTACGGAAGGGTTTCGCGGTATGGGCTAATAGCTTATGCGTCATCATTAGACCAGATAGGACCGATTGGAAAGAATGTTGGCGATTGTGCGGCCCTTTATGAAGTGCTAGCAGGACATGACGAAAAGGATAGCAGCAGTTCGCATAGCAGTGTCGATTCGTTACCATCAGAAAACAATTATTATGAGGATATTAAGCCCCAAGATGTTGGTGGGATGAAGATAGGGATACCGAAAGAATACCTTAGCGAAGGCACAGACGAAAATGTGAAGCAGGCTGTATCTAAAGTGGCTGATCTGCTGGCAAAAAATGGCGCAAAAGTAGAATTGTTTTCACTGGGCATGGTGGACTATGTAGTGCCAGCGTACTATATTATTGCATGTGCTGAAGCCAGTGCCAACTTGGAAAGATTTGATGGAATAAAGTATGGGTATCGCTGTAGCGAAGACAAAGAGTTACATGATATGTATAAGCGAAGCCGTACAGAAGGATTTGGAGCCGAGGTAAGAAAGAGAATTTTACTAGGGTCATTTGTTTTAAGTACGGGATATTATGATGCGTACTATTTAAAAGCGCTAAAAGCTAAGGCATTAATCAAGCAGTCGTTTGATGAGGCCTTTAGTAAATATGACTGTATTCTAGCACCGACATATCCAGGAGAACCACCAAGATTAGGAGAAAGCCTTAAAGACCCATTGCAGATGTATCTAAGTGACATCTATACAGTGGCAGCTAACCTAGCAGGATTACCAGCGATGAGCGTGCCAAGTGAGATGAACGAGCAAGGGATTCCAGTCGGCATTCAGTTGATTGGCGATTGCTTTATGGAGGAAAAGATCTTCAAAGTTGCGGCAGCTTACGAGAAAATGCGCGGACCATTTCCGACGGCTTGGGAAAAGGAGGAAATGTGATGGCTAAACAATACGAGACAGTAATTGGCTTGGAAGTTCACGTAGAGCTATCAACGGCGACGAAGATTTTCTGTGGTTGCAGGACTGATTTTGGAGGTGAGGTAAATACTCAAACGTGTCCTGTCTGCACGGGGATGCCCGGTAGTTTGCCAGTACTCAACAAAGCAGTAGTCGAATATGCCTTAAAGGTAGGGGAAGCCTTAAATTGCCGAGTCAATCAGTATTGTCGATTTGACCGAAAAAATTACTTTTATCCAGATAATCCGCAGAATTATCAAATATCACAACTTTATCTACCAATCTGTAGTGACGGTTGGCTAGAGATATCAACCGAAGCGGGAACAAGAAGGATAGGTATTCACGAAATGCATATGGAAGAAGATGCGGGGAAATTGCTTCATGATGAGTGGGAAGACTGTTCGTTGGTAGACTATAACCGTAGCGGTGTGCCTTTGTTGGAGATAGTGTCTGAACCCGACATGCGAACAGCCGAAGAAGTTATCGCCTATCTGGAGAAATTGAGAATGCGTTGCCAATATTTGAAGATATCTGACTGTAAGCTACAAGAAGGCTCGATGCGAGTGGACGTCAACTTATCAATTCGTGAAGTGGGAAGTGATAAAATGGGGACGAGAACAGAGATGAAAAATCTAAACTCATTTAAAGCGATAGCACGAGCAATTAGCAGTGAAAAGGAAAGGCAAATAGAGTTAATTGAAGCCGGCGGAGTAGTAATCCAAGAGACCAGGCGATGGGATGATAACAAAGAAACCTCTTACGCGATGCGCTCCAAAGAGGATGCCAAAGATTATCGCTATTTTCCGGACCCGGATTTGCAACCAGTCGCTATTTCAGATGAGTGGATCGCAACAATCAAGAAAGAGCAACCAGAATTTCAAGAGCTAAAAGCTTTGCGTTTTCAACAGGAGTATGAATTGTCCGAGTATGATGCAACAGTCCTAACGCAAAACAAACATTTGGCACAACTTTTCGAGGAGACAGCGCAGATTAGCGGTAATCCTAAGAAATCAGCCAACTGGTTTATGGGAGAAGTATTCCGTCAAGTTAAAGAAAAAGAGTTGGAGAGTGAAGCAGTCAATTTCACACCAAAGCATTTAGCAGATTTGATTTTGGCAATAGATAAAAAAGAGATAAGTCAAACCAATGCCAAAAAGGTGTTTGAAAAAGTTATGGATGAAGATGTTGAACCATTAGGTTATATGAAGGAAGAGGGATTAACAATGGTTACAGATGAAAATGCTATTGAGGCAGTCGTCGATGACGTAATCAAGAACAACCAAAAAGTGGTAGAAGAATTCCTAAGTGGAAAGGAAAAGGTGCTAGGATTTCTTGTTGGTAATGTGATGAAGGTGATGAAAGGAAAAGCCGATGCAACTAAGATAAACCTTTTGATTAGAGCAAAAATAGATGAACTAAAATAGTCACTTTAAACGAGACTGCCAATAGGCAGTCTTGCTTTTATGAAATATTTCTAAAATAATAAAAATGATATAGACAAATAAAATAACTTGTGATTTAATATAGCTTACAAATGCAACAAATCGATTTAGCCAGTTCTGGCGAGAATTCCAAAAGTAACAATTTATACGAGTAAAACCAAATTGTAAAGGCCCTTTTTATGTTTGGGTTTATTTGCAATACAGGTCATACGGTCATGAGAAAGGAGGTGAACGAATGGACTATATTATTGATTTTATTAAAGAGGAGGATGCTATTTCCGTGGTCGAGATTGTGCTTATTATTGTCACGCTCGTGGGGCTTGTGATGATTTTCAAGAATCAAATAGTGAGTTTAGTAAACAATATTCTTTCTAAAATAACTAGTCAAAGTGATTCAATCTAAAGAAGGGGGCGTAGTACTTGAAGGATAAGGGGAGCATTACCATATATATTTGTCTGACGATGATAGTAGTATTGAGCTTAATCGTGACCGGCGTTTGGTCAGTGACCGTGGCGGGCGCACGAGTGTCAGCGGTTAGTTCTGTAGATTTAGGATTATACTCGCTGTTTGGGCAATATGACAAGGATTTTATGGAACACTTTGGCTTGTTATTTGTTGATGGTGGAGCAGGTGAAGCTGATTTGCAAATGGGCAGAATTTACCATGAGTTGGAAGGAACTGTTGATTACAATCTTTTTGCCGAAAGCTTTACTAGCGAGATGCGTCCGGCGGTAAACCAAGGAACAATCGAAGGGTATACGCTGGCGACGGATGGAGGGGGAAGCATCTTTAAGGAACAAGTAATCGAATATATGAAAGAAACGTTAGGAGCGCAAGGTGTGCAGGCGTTACTTGAGAAAGTTCAATCAGAAAGTGAGACAGTCAAAAAGCAGGAAGAAGATAAAACAAAAATTGATAGTGGTGATATTGAAGATTATGAAGCAGTTAAGCAAGCGGCAGAGGAAGCTAGAGCCCTAGCGGAAGAAGAGGCTAATGAAAACGACGACATGACAGTTTTGCCACCCGTAGAAGAGACAGAAGTCGTTAATCCCATAGAAATTATCAAAACACTTAAAGAGATGGGAACGCTTACATTATTGATTCCACAAGAGGAACAGCTGTCAAGAAAAGAAATAGACTTGACAACAGTTGTTTCGCAAAGAACACTCCAACAAGGAATGGGAGTTATTCCATCAAGTAATGACAATGATGGTATCACCAACGAATTTTTATTCCAGGAATATTTACTTTCAAGATGCGGAAGTTATACGAATCCCGTTGCCGCGGCAGCTCTCGAATATCAAGTAGAGTACATTTTGCAAGGAAAATCAAGTGATATAGAGAACCTTAAAGGGGTCGCCAATCGCCTGTTATTAATCAGAGAGGCTGCAAACGTGTTGCATTTGATAGCAGACTCAGAGAAAAAGGCGCAGGCTTCAGGTATGGCATTAGCAATATCGACAGCAATAGGGATGCCACAAGCGGCACAAGTAGTAGAAGGAGTGTTGATAGCTTGTTGGGCGTTTGGTGAAAGTGTTATAGATGTTAGAGCCCTATTTAGAGGCGAAAAGGTACCCTTAATCAAAACTGGCAACTCGTGGCAATTAAGCTTGGATCAACTGGCGAATCTCCCACAGCTTCTAAACGGCGAGATGGGAGGAAGCGATAAAGGACTCGACTATCAAGGATATTTACGAATTCTGCTATTGTTGAAAAAAAGTGAAGAAAAGGTAATGCGAACAATGGATGCGGCAGAGATGACAATGCGAGGTGTTGGCGGAAGAGAAAACTTTAGAATGGATTCATGTTTGTTTTCGATAGACGTCAAAATGCAAATTGGCATTTGGCAAAACACTTACTATATTTCAAGAAGCTACGGCTATGATATGTGAAGGCGAAAGGAGGTGCATGAAGGTGTCCTGGTTAAGAAAAAGTTACAAATATATAGAAAAAATAAAAGCGTTATTTTTAAATCTCTTCGGGCAAAAAGAAAAGAATTCCCCTTCTTGCAGGACATCTTCATGTGCCTCCTCTCGTTTTAAGAAAGCCAGTCTGACAGTTGAAGCAGCGTTTGTAGTTCCGCTCTTTTTTATTAGTACTTTGATGCTTATCTGTGTCATGGATTTGCAGCGAATCAAAACAGAAATAAATGTATCATTAAATGAAAGCGTCAAGGAACTGGGAATGTATGCTTTTGCGCTAGAGGTAGGAGCGGATGAAGCGCCAATAGAATATATCGATGACGCTGCATGTATGGCTTATGCGCTAGGGAAAATCAAAGGGAATGAGCAAGTGACGCTTCACGCATTAAAGTCGTCATATGACGCTCCCTACGTGGAGCTGTGGGTATCTGGACAGTATCAACCGTTGGTTTCCATTATACCGAGATTGCAGATACCATTTCAAAATCGAGTTAGAGTTCATGGTTGGACGGGATATGACGGTACTGACAGTGAAGAGAACAGTGGGCAATATGGCAAGATGGTATACGTCACAGATTACCAAAGCGTTTATCATACATCAGCAAAATGTACTCATCTAGACTTATCAATTACGCAAACGACCAAGGCACAAGTAGGAAGTGAGCGCAATGTAAATGGTGCGAAGTATTACGAGTGTCCGAATTGTGTCGATGGGGAAGAATATATGGGGGTTTTGTATATTACGAAAAGTGGGGACCGATATCATGCCAATGAAAGGTGTCAAAGTTTGAAACGAAGCGTGAAGTTAGTCTTAAAAGATTCGCTAGGTGACATCGGGCAATGTGTAAGGTGCCAGGAAAATGGAGGGTAGTTATGGATATAAGAGAAGGTATTTTATTAGCTTTTTTGGGAATAAATACAGTTAGTGATATTAAGACAAAAAAGATTTTGAGTTGGAGTGCCTGGGCTTTTGGGGTATTCGGGATTTTGTATGGTTTTATCAGCGGAGAGCTGAATTTATTGCTAGCAATGACAACAGTATTGCCAGGGATTGTATTTTTGATAATAAGCAGAATTACCGACGAATCAATGGGCTACGGCGATGGCATTGTTGTCTTGATTATGGGAACATATATCGGGATTCAAAAGCTAGTTAGTAGTTTGATGATAGCGTTACTTTTCGCCGCTGCTTGGTCAATAATTTTATTGGTGTTTTTGAAAAAGAAGAAGCAGGCGGAATTTCCCTTTGTGCCATTTGTGCTATTGGGATATCTAGGGGGATTACTAATTTGGAGCGTATGAAAAAGGCAAAGGGTTTAACCAAAGGCAGCATCACCGTGGAGGCCACCTTTGTGGTTGGAATAACATTGATGGTAATATTTGTCGCCTTGTCAATTTGCTTTTATATGCATAATCGAGCATGGTATAGCGCAGCGGCAGGCGAGATGGCCATTACAGCATCGACCTATGCTGTCAGAAAAAATGGTAAGTACCAGGAGGTGATTGAGATGAAAAGAAGCGCGTTTGCTGATGGGACGGGATTTATGGACGCTTGTCCGGAGATGATTTCCAACAGTAGTGGCGAGCAAATTAAAATAGTTACCAAGGTAACAACCCCGGTACTGATGAGTACTCGCTCACTAGAAGCAGATATAGATAGTAGTAGCAAAGTAATTAAACCAGTAAAATTCATTAGAAAAATTCAATCTTTACAAATAATAAAGGAGCAGATATATGGAGATTAGTTATAAAAGAGATTTAAATCATAATTATCTAATATTGAAAACAACGGAAAGGATAGATACGGAAGATTATCAAATGCGATTGCTAACTGGCAACCATGTGGTGGGATTCTTGCCATGTATGGTTCAGATGGTGGACAACCAAGTGCTTTTCTACTATGAGATTACGACCAAACAATCATTGGCAAGTATCTACGAGCATCAGAAAATGAAGCGTGAAGATTTAAGCTCTCTATTCGATTCACTAGTCAAAAAAATCGAAGAGATGAGAGACTTTTTGCTGGATGCCAAAGGATTGATATTAAGTCCTGAATATGTCTACTTCGATAGCGAGCAAAAGGAAGTGTCTTTTTGTTACTTTCCAATAGAGCAAAAAGAAATTATGACTTCTTTGCGAGAGTTGGTAGAATACATCTTGCCGAAAATAGACCATACCGACCAAGAAGCGGTGATTCTAGGATACAATCTTTATCGCTGTGTGATGGAAGAGGGCGTGTGTCTGGCACAAATTAAAGAGGAACTTTACCGTGACAGAGCTATCGAAGTGAAAGACGAAGTAGATGATTTGTGGGAGGATGACGTGGAAGTATCAAAAGAACCGCTAGAGGAAATAGTCCAATCATTTTCAAAAGCAAAAGAGGAGGCGGTGCACCCAGCAATTTCAACGATTATTATTGCCATATCAGGAGTTTTACTATTCGTGTATTTCTATTTTCTTAACAATACAGAATTTTCGTGGCATATCTATGTGGCAGCGGCGGTGATGCTATTAGTAATAGCAGGAATTTCGGCAGGATTATATCTATTCCAGATGAATCAACAAGCAAAATTAGTGGGACAAGGACATCCAAAAGAGCGAACAAGATAAAAAAGTTGTTGAAAAAGAGGGAGTCCCATTTGTTGGTTAAAATAGACAAAAAATAAATGAAAAATGTAGTGAAATACGACAATGTGAAAAAAATTAAAGCTAAAAAAGTACGTTTTTCTTAAAAAACAAAATGATAATCATAAATACTAACGACAAGAAATAAGCTATTATAAGCAAAAGAACGGTGATGAGGGGGAAATGAAATGCAAAAAAAATTACTTGAAATGAGACAAGTAAGTAAAAATTTCTCAGGTGTCCAAGCGTTAGATGATGTTTCGATTGATTTGTATGAAGGAGAAGTATTAGCGCTTATGGGTGAAAATGGCGCCGGCAAATCGACTTTGATGAACATCCTAAGTGGCTCATTGACGGCAAATAGCGGAACGATTTTTGTTGATGATAAAGAGGCGCATATTGCCGACCCGATTGTGGCGAGAGAATATGGCATTGCGAAGATTCATCAAGAGCTTCAGATAGTTCCGGAACTAAGTGTGGCAGAAAATATTTTCCTGGGACGATGGCACAAGCAGAAACTTTCTTTTGTTGATTTCAAGGAAACAGCCAAAGAAGCAAAGGTCTATCTTGATATGTTGGATTTAGATATAAATCCTAAGGAGAAGGTAAAGAATTTGCGACTAGGAGAGCAGCAGCTAATCGAAATCGCAAAGGCGTTATCGTTAAATGCCAAGATTATTATCATGGACGAGCCAACTTCGGCGATCAGTGAAACAGAGGCAGAGAAATTATTTACGATTATTAGGCGTCTCCAAAAGGAAGGACGCGGAATTATCTATATTACACATAGAATGGAAGAAATATTTAAAATTGCTGACCGCCTTGTGGTGATGCGAGATGGAAAATATGTCGGCACTAGAAACGCCAAAGAGACCAACACTGATGAAATAATCAAGATGATGGTAGGACGAAACGTGGAGGACCAATATCCTAAAGATGAAACAGAAAAAGGTGAGGTTGCCCTAGAGGTTAAGAATCTTTCGTACACCCCCAATGCAGGCAGCTTTAAGCGCTCACTTGATAATATTTCTTTACATGTTCGCAAAGGTGAAGTTCTTGGGATTGCGGGGCTAGCAGGAGCAGGTCGGACAGAATTTTTGGAATGTTTAGGTGGCATGCATCATGCAAATGTCAAAGGCAGTATTTTAGTAGAAGGAAAAGAAATTGCCATAACGAATCCTAAAGTGGCGATAGAGGCAGGGATTTCATTTGCAACTGAGGATAGGAAGGGAAGTGGATTGGTACTGCTTCGTTCGATCGGTGAAAATATGTCGTTGCCGCTATTAAAGAAATTTAGCAAACTGGCATTTATGAAAAAAAGGCAGGAGCGAATTACATGGAATGAGCAAATGGAGGCGTTGCAAATCAAAGCACCAGGAGCAAATTCACTGGCGGGGTCCTTATCAGGAGGGAACCAGCAAAAAGTAGTCCTGGCAAGATGGTTGTTGACGAAGCCAAAGATATTTTTGCTTGATGAACCAACACGAGGTATCGATGTAGGCGCAAAGACAGAAATTTATCGCCTAATCAACAATTTAGCAAAACAAGGAATTGCAATTATTGTTATTTCTTCAGAGCTGCCGGAAGTTATAGGGGTGTCAGACCGTATCGTGACATTTTGTGAAGGCAGATTAACAGGAGAATTTAAACAAAAAGAAGCAACGCAAGAGCTATTGTTGCATAGTGCAACGAAACAAGGGGGATTGGGTGATGAATGAGAAAATTAACAAAGTAATGCCAATGGCAAGAAAGCAAAACATTGCTTCGGCACTAAAGCAAATGCAAAGTGTATTGGCACTAATTATAATTTTTGTGACAGCATCAATTATCTGTGTCCAAGACGGCGAAAATGTGTTTTTAGATATGCGAAATTTGATGAATGTTCTTAGAGCGGTATCTGAGACGGGCATCATTGCTATCGGAATGACGATGATTGTCATCTTAGGAGATATCGATTTGTCGGTAGGCTCCGTGGTTGGATTAGTATCAACAGGATGCGCATCTTTTATGGTGAGAAATGGCATGGGTTTTGTTCCAGCAGTAGTGGCTAGCTTGGCTCTTGGAGCGCTATATGGGTTATTTAATGGATTATGCACTACGAAACTCAAGATACAGGCATTTATTGTTACGTTGGCATCTATGAATATTGCTAGAGGGCTGGCAAGGTTTTGGTCTAACGGGGTTGGGATTCCTTTGACCTATGGTCATGGAGAAGGACTAGCACCACCGCAATTTGAATTTTTTCAGGAGCGAATCGGCGGAATAGTTCCAGTTCCAGCAATCATCTTCTTGACGTTATTATTAGTCTTTCATGTGATTATGACGCAGACGACATTTGGCCGCAAACTATATGCGATAGGTGGCAACACACAAGCAGCACATCTTGCCGGAATTAAAGTAGACCGAACAAAGATATTTACCTTTATGCTATGTTCAATGCTTGCATCAGTGGCGGCGATGATTCATGCAGCACAGATAAGCCAAGGCGGACCAAATGAAGGTGCAGGATATGAGCTAAATGCTATCGCGTCATGTGCAATAGGAGGAACAAGTCTAGCAGGCGGAAAGGGAACAATGATTGGGACGCTCATCGGGGCGTTAATCATGGGAATGCTTGATAACGTTTTGGGACTAAAGGGCGTCAATTCCAATTTACAATTAGTAGTAAAAGGATTTTTGATTATTGTAGCGGTGTTTATGCAAGCAGATAAGAAAAGAGACTAACGGTAACTAAAGCTGGTCGGTAGCAGCTTATAATAATTACTATCGAAGAAAGAAGGGAAGATATGAGGAAAAGAGTATTAACATTATTACTTGGTATGACCATGATGGTTGGCCTTCTTGCAGGCTGTGGTTCAAAACCAGCAGAAGACAAACCAGCGGCTGACGAGCCAGCAACAGAAGAAGCAACAACAGAAGAAGCAGCACCTGAAGAGGCGCCAGCAGAAGAAGCAACAGCGGAAAAGAAAGACAAATATGTGATTGGAATGTCACAGTGTAACTTGGGTGAGCCTTGGCGTGTAGCAATGAATGCTCAACTTGAAGCGGCAGCGGCACAATATCCAGAATTTGAAGTTATCTACGCTGATGCGGCACAAGACAACTCAAAGCAAATTGCTGATATCGAGAACTTCGTACAGAAAAAAGTTGACTTGATTATTGCATCACCTAACGAAGCTACACCACTAACAAATGCAGTAGAAGCTGCTTACAATGCTGGAATTCCAGTTATCCTTTTGGACAGAAAAATTGATGGCGATGGCTATACTCAATTTATCGGTGCAGATAACGTTGAAATCGGTAGAGCATGTGGCGAGTACGTAGCAACAACATTACTACCAGATGGCGGTAAAGTATGTGAAATAAAAGGGCTAGAAGGAACTTCAGGCGGAATCGATAGAGATAATGGTTTCAGAGAAGGAATTAAAGCAAATCCAAATGTAGAAATCGTTGCAGCAAATAATGCCGATTGGTTAAGAGAAAAAGCTATTACAGTAGCTGAAGAAATGCTTCAAACAAACAAAGAAATCGACTTATTCTTTGCACTTAATGACCCAATGGCAGAAGGCGCATATATTGCCGCTAAGAACGCTGGCAGAGAACAAGATATTTTATTTGTTGGAGTTGATGGACTACCTACACCTGATGGTGGAATTAAGAGTGTAATCGAAGGAAGATTGAATCTTTCTATGGTTTATCCAACAGGTGGAGCAGAAGCGATACAAAGTGCTTATGAATTGCTAGTAGAAGGAAAAACTCTTGAAAAAGAAGTGACCTTGGAATCTGAAATTGTAACACCAGAAACAGCACCAGAACTTTTGACAAAATACGGCGGACAGTAGATAATAAAAGAAAGTAGACTGACAGCCACTTGAGCGTTATTGCTTGAGTGGCGATTGTCGTTTAGATATTAATCTTCAACATCTAAAAGTGAGGGGTGTATGAATAGAATGATTGACCGCATGAAAAAAATATCAAAACTAATTACGCCAAATAGTATGTTGTTTAAGTTAATTGTCTTCAGTATTATAATCGTATTGTGTGGAACGGTATTGACGACAGTGACGGGTAACATCATCTATTCTAATTCTATTATGCAACACTCCTTTGAAAATACATTTGAGATGCAAAACCAAGTGCAAAAGGCGATTGACCTTAAAATTGGAAGTATTCAAAAGGCACTGACTATTTTGGATAAAGAAGACGTGATACAAAATTATCTAAAAGTTGACTATCAAAAGCAACCAGGGGAACGTCTAGAATATGAAGTGGCTGTTAGAGAATTGCTTAGACTATACTCCGAAACCAATGAAGACTTTCTAAACATTGTAGTGACAAGCGAAAAGGACCACTATCTGTCCAATGACTCTTATCGAATCCAACGACGGTCATTGAAGATAGAAACATGGTACCGAGAGGCTGTCGAAGCAGAAGGCGATGCAGTTATCGTTAGTTCTTCGGTGGGCAGGAATTTAAGAAGCGGCAGACATTATAGCACAAACAGTTTCGTATCTATTGCCCAAGCGATTAGAGACAATGAAACAGGAGAAATAATTGGTGTCGTCTTAGTGGATTTGGATTTGGAGACAATTAAGAATCTGATTAAGGATATTACCTTTGGACAGACAGGCTTCGTGTGTATCATGACACAAGATGGGGAAGTTTTATACTCGCCAGAAAACGAAGTGATTTATCGGATTAGACCAGAGTGGTTTACCGACACCAAGGCACATAATTTTCGCAGTAAAATAGCGGGACATGAATATAACGTTATTTATAACCAGTCAGATTACACAAAGTTAATTGTTGTTGGAATTTACGATATGGAAAAGGCGATTGAGGGAGTATCTTCCATAAAGTATATATCGACAACTATAGCGGTGTTAGTTACGATTTTTGCGATGATTTGGGCATTGATTTTCTCGGTATCCATTACGAAACCACTGTCTAATCTCTCGGCAGTAATGCAAAAGACCCAAAGAGGTGACTTGACGCAGAGGTTTGACAATAAATATAAGGGTGAAGTCTATCAGTTGGGCGAGACTTATAATGCCATGATTGATAGGATTAGCGCCCTCATTAACATGGTCTATCAAGAACAAAAGGATAAAAGAAAAGTAGAGATGCAAATACTTCAAGAACAAATCAAACCGCATTTTCTCTACAATACCTTAGATACTATTCAGTGGATGGCAAGAACCTACAAGGCGGAAGATATTGTTGAAATTGTTCAATCGCTTTCATGCTTTTTCCGAATAAGTTTAAGCAAAGGAAAAGAATTCATCACGCTTCAAGATGAAATAACCTTGCTTAAAAGCTATTTGGATATTCAAAAGACACGCTATGAGGATTTATTTGTCTATGAGGTTATCTGTGCCCCAGAATTTTCAAATTGTATGGTAATCAAGTTGATATTGCAACCACTAATTGAAAATGCACTCTACCACGGAGTCAAAGAAATGGAAGAAGGCGAAGGAATGATTCGCGTCATCGTTTCTAGAGAAGAACAAGACACATTGAAAATCATAGTTGAGGATAATGGCGCTGGCATGAATGCAAAGTGGTGAGATGAGATGAATCGACTTTTGAAAAACGGTGAACGTCCCAAGAATTGGAATGCTTATGGTGCTATTAATGTAAATAAAAGAATCAAATTTTCTTATGGCGAGCAATACGGCTTGGAATATGCCCCACGTGAAGGTGGTGGATTGATTGCAACGGTACGAATCAAAGAGGAATATGAATTTGTAGGAGGGACAAATGAGAAAAGTGATGATCGCAGATGATGAACCCAAAATTCGTGCGGGAATAAAAGCTTTAGTTGAAGGTTTTGATTTGAACATGACAGTGTGTACAGAAGCACGTAACGGGATAGAAGCATTACAAAAAATAGAAGAATCAAGTCCCGACATCGTGCTGTTAGATATCTGCATGCCAAGGCTCAATGGCGTCCAATTTCTAAAAATGTTGCGCGAGAAGAACCAAAATTGCATGGTAATCATTATTTCTGGTTTCGACGATTTTGAATATGCCAAAGAAGCGATTGAATATGGAGTGGGTGCGTATTTACTCAAACCTTTGGTAGAGAAAGAATTGTATGATGCTTTGAATTCTGCTGAGAAAAAGTTAAGAAAGAGAGAAGCGGAAGAAGATTTTCTGCAAATTATGAATTATGAAAAAGGTGGCGTGGGAGAAGCGAACCAAGGAGCTATGGTGCATAAGGCGAGAAAGTATATGTGCGAACATTTTAGCAAACCAGAATTGGATTTGACACACTTAGCGAAAGAACTTAATAGCAATCCAGCTTATATCAGTAGGATGATGAAAAGAGAAATGGGAATGCCCTTCAAGGATTTTTTGATAAAATTAAGAATAGCATCGGCGGTAGAACTTATGAAGGACAAGCGATTGTCGATTGCAGAAATAGCTGAACGAGTGGGATATGGTAGTCAACACTACTTTTCAGCAGCTTTTAAAAATATAAAGCAAGTGTCGCCATCAGAGTATCGAAAGGAATTATTGCATGGAGAAGCGGAAGAGAGTTAAGAAGTATCGTTGGAAAAGAATAAGTGCAATATTTCTTTGTATGTTCCTATTAGGGGGATGTACCTCTTTAGATGCAGAGCATCAAGGTGATGAGTATGAGTATTTGATTGGCGTGAGCGTTCCTGACGTTATGGAATCATGGCTAAATAATATGTTGGAAGAAATGAAAGTAGAAGTTAGTAAGCAAGCAAATGTAAACTTACTATTTCGTGATGCGGCACAAGATAGCGAAACGCAAAAGCAAGACATTGAACAATTATTAAATTACGGAATCGATTTACTGGTTGTTATCCCGACACAGGAGGCAGAATTGCGAACGGCAATCGCCGAAGCATACGAGAAAATTCCTGTGATTATAGTGGGCGAAGAGCCTAAGATGGATGCATACACCACGTATATTCACTTGGACAATTATTGGATTGGTGAGGCAGCAGCTAAGTACATAGTTGCACAAGAGGGTAGTGAAAATAAAAATATCGTAGTGTTTGAAGGGGCTCCTGGTTCAACCATTTCGGATGAGAGAAAAAGAGGCTTTGAAAGTGTTATGAAAGAACATATTCCAGCGGAGCAACTTTATTACTATGATGGGGAGTGGATACGAGATAAGGCCGAGGATCGGATGAAAGATTTCGTGGTACTACACAAAGAAGTCGACGTTGTCTTTGCTTTCAATGACCAAATGGCCTATGGTGCCTATATAGCATGTGAAAAGCTGCGTGTGGATAATGTGAATTTCATTGGTGTTGATGGCTTTTCGGGCGAAGGCGAAGGATTAGAGATGATTGAAAGAGGGATTTTGGAGGCGACTATCAAATGCCCACAAATAGGTCATCAATCCTTTCAAGTAGCGATGAGTATATTAGAAGGTGAAGAAGTCGAAAAAGACATTATGATTCCCGCAGAACTAGTAACGCAATAATAAAAACGACCATTGTCAGTAGCAAGACAAATGGTCGTTTTTATTATTGCGTTTCGCGTTCCATCAAGTCGATAGCAATATCTAGAGCTTTCGTTGTGTCTGACGACTTGCCGAACAGCCCACTTGTGCCGACTATGAATACTTCGCACCCTGCTTCATACAACTTTTTATAATACTGTTCGTTGCAACAACCGTCACAGGCTATCTCGTACTTATAACCTCGTTCCTTTTTCCACTTAGCAGCAAGCTCAATCTTGTCTAAACTTTGTGGAATAAAAGGTTGCCCAGCAAACCCAGGGTCAACTGTCAAAATCAAAATTCGGTCTATATAATCGATGTAAGGTTCCAAAATACTTAAACTAGCTGAAGGATTGATAAAGAAGCCAACCTTCTTGCCCTGAGACTTAATCAAACGAATCAGTTGCATCGTCTGTCTTTCCACTACCTCAGGAGGCATTGTGATTATTTCTGCGCCGCTATCTATGCATAATTGAACCAAGTCAGAATCTATGTTATCAACATACAGATGAGCATCTATTGGGACGTCTGAAATCTTGTTAATCGCTTCCATAAAGCAAGGAGCGAGAGACATATTCTTGCAATAATGCCAATCAATAATATCCACATGATAGTAATCGGATTTTGTATCTAAAATAGTTATTTCTTTTTGAATATTTAACAAATCCATACACATCAAAGAGGGGGAAATTTTAATCTTCATAACTTTTTCTCCTTTTACTTTGTTAATCAAGAACCGCCGATTTGAACCTGTAAGCCATACTCTCTGATAGTATCAGCCACTTCAATCAATTCCGCTACGGACATACTTTGATCCTGTTCATATTCGTAGTCCAAGCCCATAGAACTCCACTTTCCAGCCCCCATTTGATGAAAAGGTAGTAAGTGCACATCTTTGGCGCCAATTTTTGAAAGTAGGCGACCATATTTTTTGGCTGTTGTTAGTGAGTTGTTGAATCTAGGTATCATAGGTATTCGCACAACGAGTGGTATGTTGTTTTCCAGTAACATAGCCATATTTTCAAGAACAATGTGATTCGAAACGCCAACTTTTTGTTGGTGTATTTTATTGTCCGGATGCTTTAAATCCATATATACCAAATCCAAGTAGGGCAAAAGTTTCGTCAAATATTCGGTCGAAGCATAGCCGGTTGTTTCAATATTCACGTGATAATTTTGGGCCTTTAGCTCCTTGAGAAGTTCAAGTACAAACTCTTCTTGGAGGAGAGGTTCGCCGCCAGAGAGGGTGACTCCTCCGCCTGACTTTTCATAAAAGGCTCTGTCCTTTTCGACAAGTTGTATCACTTCCGAAACGGTATACCATTTACCCTCTACGTTTAGGGCATGCGTAGGACATGCGCTGACACAGGCAAGGCAATGATTGCAGATATTTTCATCACGACAAAAGGTTTTGACATCGACCTCAATGCAGCTCTTTGGACAAGCAGCCGCACAACTACCGCAGTATACGCAATTAGCTGGTACATGTACGATTTGTGGATTTTGAGGTCTAGATTCTGGGTTAGCACACCAAGGGCAGCTCAAAGGGCAGCCCTTTAAAAAGACAGTGGTGCGGATACCAGGTCCATCATGAATAGAAAACCCTTGAATATTGAAAATCAGTCCTTTAGTCATAGCACGTGCTCCGTACGTTCAATAATATCGTTTTGAGTTTCCGTTGAAAGCACATGGAAAAATGCACTATACCCAGCCACGCGAACGATCAAATCTCTGTGATTTTGTGGGTTTTTCTGAGCATCTATCAATGTTGCGCGATCCACTACATTGTATTGAATGTGGTATCCCTTCAACGTATCGAAAAAGGTTCTTAGCATCAAAATCAATTTATCTACATCTTGCTCTTTTTCTAGAGAGGATGGAGTTAGCTTTTGGTTTAACAGTACACCGCCATTTAGCTCTAGCGTAGGTAGTTTAGAAACAGATTTAAACACTGCAGTAGGTCCATGTGTGTCCATGCTATGAGTTGGTGAGCAACCTTCAGCAAGTGGTTCTCCTTTTTTACGTCCATCTGGAGTTGCACAAAGGCCAGCCCCTTGAGGAACATTTGCTGAAATAGAAGAAGTTCCAGGGAAATAACCGCCACCGATAGGGCCTCTGCCATAACGAGTATTGTGGTATTGAGCTATTTCATCGATAAAGATTTGATACGCATCTGCTGTCAGTTTATCTACATAATCTTCATCATTACCATACTTAGGAGCATCATGGATGAGCATTTCTTGTACTTTCCAGCCGTCTTCGATTTCGTAATTTGCCATCAAAGCATCCCAAAGTTCACCCGTTGTGATGCGCTTTTCTTCAAATACTAACTTTTTGATGGCAGCCAACGAATCTCCGAGATTAGCAATCCCAACTTGTAGTGGTCCTATAAAGTCATACACAGCGCCACCTTCTTTAAGATGCTTTCCGCGCTTGATACAATCATCGTTAAGGGCAGAACACAAAGAGTCGGGAACTTCCATTTCCAAGGCGTAATCAGCGCAGTTATCTAGCGAAACGCTGATAGGTGTAAAGTATTTCACTACATCCACCCATGCCTGCCAGACCTGCTCAAAGCTAGTCATATCGCGAAAATGTATTGGTGTGTCATATACTTTTTCGCCAGAGGTGATGTCTATCCCTTGATTTAGAGCCAACATTAGGATTCGTGGGAAGTTTAAGAAGTTCATTCCCGAACAACGGAAACCAAATTTCCCAGGAATTGAAACTTCAATACAACCAATCGAGCTATAGTTAATAGCATCCTTAGGAGCTACCCCCTTATTGATAAACTGGTCAATGATAATCTCATCATTGTTGAAAGATGGCATACCAAATCCTAGCTTAATCATCTGTATACATTCATGCATAAACTCATCAGAAATATTCTTATGATAACGAACTGATAAGTTGGGTTGTGTCAATTTTAGCTGGCCAATAGATTTAAGAATCATGAAAGATAGCGGATTGACCGCATCACTTCCATCTTGCAACTGACCACCAATACAAACATTTTGATAAAGTGGACTGCCGGCAGAAAATTTCGTATGTGTATTACTGCGAATTTTATTCACGGTAAAAGTTTTTAACCACATATTTTCCAACAATTCCAAAGCTTCGACTTCGGTTATAGCACCGCTTTCAATGTCGCGTTTATAATATGGATACATAAACTGATCGAAGCGACCAAAGGACAAGGAGTGTCCACTGGATTCGATTTGAAGAATCAGTTGAAGGAACCACACGCTTTGTAAGGCTTCATAGAAAGAATTAGCAGGATGTTCGGGAACTCTTTTGCAAACATCGGCTAGACGATAAAGTTCTTTTTGGCGAACAGCATCGCTGCAATCTGCGGCCATGTTCTCGGCTAGAGTGGCGTAACGATGAGCAAATGTGATAGAAGCATCAATCAAGATAAGTACGGAATCATAGAAATATACTTTCTTTAAATCGTTGTAGTCACTAAACTGTAGTTTTGCCTTTGCTACCTCTGTTTCTTTGCGAATACCGCCAAGCCCCTTTTTGAGGAGCTTATCATAGTCAACTGCTAGATGGGCATCGCCGGCAGTAATATTTCCTTCGACCTTAATAATGCCTAAATCATAACATTGACGAGATAACGGAGGCATCAAAGCCAACGCCTTATCTTTTAATGTTTGACCCTCCCAAAAAGGTGCTATTTCACGAATAACTTGTTTGTTTTCCTCGGAAATAGTGAAAGCATCGCCGTCTCGTTTATCCCAGAAATCTAACTCATCGATAATCCAATCGATGGCATATTCAGGAAAAATTGGAGCAGCTCGGTTGACACTGGCATGATTCCCAGCGAGCAAGCCTCCATCTTCGATAAAAATGGTCATATTCTTCAACGTATTTTCAATGGCATAAGCTCTTTTCAAGATATTCATTTTGTCTTTGTTTTTCTTATAAGCTTCTGTTGTCAATAACGCCCGTTCTACACATACGCTAGAAGGTTGTGAAAGTAATTCGTCACGCATCTTAGATATTCTTTGGGGTAATTCTCCGAAATAATTCATGTTGTCTACTCCTTTCTCGCATCATCAAGCGCCACTCCGCACCCGATAATTCCGCTAGTACCTTTTAAAGTTGCTTCTTTTATATATATCTTTTGGTTTTCTTGCTTGTTAAATGAATCTACATGAGTCCGAATTTTTTCCAAATAAAAGTCACCCATATTAGTAAGTCCGCCACCGCACACATAGCAATTAATGTTAAAGGCAATAAAAAGATTGTAGATGTGCATTGCAGCATAGTAAGCAGACTGCTCTATTAATTTTGTGGAAAGAGCATCGCCCTTTTTATAGGCGGCGGCAATGTCCACTGATGTAATATCTAAAAGGTTATCTTTCATACTGGTAAGTAGGGTTTGCGTTCCCTCCTCTATTGCCTTAACTGCATGTCGTGCAATCTGAGAGCCACTAGCATAACTCATGAAGCAACCTTGATTTCCACATCCATCTGTAAGGCCTTGATTGGCGGTGATAATCATATGTCCAGATTCGCCAGCACCACCATAGTTTCCGCGAAACAGGGCATCGTTTATGATAAAGCCGGTTCCAATGCCGGTACTAAGAGCTACATATACCATGTGATGAAAGCCTTTGCCAGAGCCGTATTTGTGTTCNGCCAAAGCGGCGACATTGGTATCGTTGTCGATGATGATAGAGGCATTTGGAAATCTTNCTTTTAGCTGNTCTCCGATNGNGTAATTCTTTAATTTATATAAGCTGCCAGAAGTAATGACGATGCCGTTATCGTAATCAACATAAGAAGGCATAGCGACAGCGAATTCCTGACAAATTTGCCAAATCATGTCCTGATTGTTCTAAAGTATCGTGAATCTCCTTGCATAGCTTTTCGGTGAATTCGTCTGGTGTAATTTCCAAATCATTAGCAGTTTGATATTGATAAACAATCTTGTTATCTTCTGAAAGGAGACCATAGGCAACCTTTGTTCCGCCTACGTCAATTCCCAACTTCAGTTTATTCATGCATTTTTACCTCGCTTTCAACTTTATTGTGCTTCTCTAGAGGCATTAATTCAATAGGCGAAAATGAAGAATTGGGTCTCCAAGTTAAAATAGAATGGCGAAAACCAAGAAAAAAGCAAAAAAAACTGGAAATAACTTGTTGCATTGCGGAAATAGTTATAGAATAGCTAGTAATTAGGGAGGGATTTGATATGAAAAGGAAAGCAATCGTAAATAGAAGAGAACAGCTTTTTAATATTATCAGCTCTGTTGAGAAGCTAGATACAGAAGCTGCAGCCGATATGTTTAATGTGTCGAAGGAGACAATTCGCCAAGATTTTTTGTATTTGGAAGAGCGAGGCATCATTGAAAAAGTGCATGGTGGCGCTATTCTTTCAAATAGTAATAGCGTAGAAGATTTGCTGATTCGCGAAAATGAAAATTTTCTATCTAAAGACAAAATTGTTAAAAAAGCCTTGGAATATGTCCCCAAAGGAGAGTGCATCGTTGGATTAGATACAGGCAGTACCGCAGCGCTATTGGCGTCGTACCTCTCCAAACGAAGTGACTTGTTTATCGTCAGCAATTCTTATAGGGTGATGCAAAGCTTGGCAAATACAAATAATCGCCTCCTTTTACTAGGCGGCGANTACAACAAAGCGGAAATGGCTTACTATGGAGAAGAAATACCCCATGTATTAGAAAACATTACGCTAGATATATATTTTGTTGGTACTAGTGGAGTGAANGAACGAAANGGAATACAGTCTAGGCGTTTCCAAGAAAGTCTNATAAANAAACAGATTCTTGCCAGAAGTAGCAAAAAAATTGTTCTTGCAGACAGTGGCAAATTCCAAAGAACATCGCTTGTGGAAGTGGCACCGTGGTCTATGGTGGACATCCTTATCACAGACGATGGTATACCAAAAGACATTAAAGAAAAATTAGAATCATCAGTTCAAGTAGTTATCGCTGATTGAAAGAAGTATTTCCCCCGCCAGTTGATTCGCGAGCAATTAGAAAACTTTTCAAAGTTTCTTTATAAGGAATCTTTGCAGGGCCATTTTTGATTCGCTCTAACAAAAGGTCAATGCTTTTCTTGCCCAATTCTTTCTTAGGAACATGAATAGAAGAAAGAGGAGGGGCCAGTGAATCACACAAAAAGACGTTGTCAAAGCCAATCACCTTAACGTCAGAAGGAATATCTAAATTAGCTTCTTTTAGGGCACGAACGACACCAACTGCCATTTGATCATTGGCAGAGAAAACGCCATCAATAGGCAGATTGTGTTCTAAAATCTTTTTCATACAACGATAACCACTTTCGTGAGTATAGTCGCCGATTTCCACATATTCAGGATTAAACGGAAGATTATTAATCTCCAAAACGTGTTGGTATGCCAGTGAACGCCCCCCCTGACCGCTTGGGACAGCGATGTGGGCAATATTCTTGCAACCGCTTTCAATAAGATGATTAACAGCCATTACACCACCTATGTACGTATTTGTACACACAGAGTCGAAACCATAGTCTGAGAAATCACGTTCTAACATAACCAAAGGAATTGGCTTTGGCGATGCGGATAGAAGTTCTCTCAATTCGTGACTATAAGATTCTTTTTGAGATGGAGCGATGGCAGAACTCAAAATAATACCATCTACACACTGGTCCACTAAGGAAGCAATCACGTTCTTTTCTATACTAATTTTACAATTCGTATCAAAAAAAGTGAGAGAAAAGCCATTTTTCTCCGCCTCGTTCATAATTTCTTTTAGGACATAAGGAAAAAACAACCCACAGGCATCTATAAGAATTACGCCGATATGTTTTGTGGATTGGCTTTTTAAGTTTTTTGCGAAAATATTTGTTTTATAATTTAATTCCGAAATAGCATCATTGACTCTGTCTTTGGTGCTTTTTTTCACGTGTTTTGTGTTGTTAATAACGTGAGAAACGGTTGAAATAGAAACATTTGCTTTTTTTGCTACGTCTTTGATAGTTGTCATAAAACCACCCTCTGTAAAAAATTAAATTTAGATAGTACTAAACTTCGCTGTACATCATTTTGATTATAAAGTATGTCATCTAAAAATGCAAGGGAAAGAGGAAAAACGTTTCGCTAAAAACTGGCAACAAAGGTGCTAAAAGGGCGAATTGCACAACTAAGCAATAACATAAACGCTATTATTGTGGGTATTGACAATAAAAACTTATAGTGGTAATATGTAGCGAAAGAAAAACGTTTTTCTTTCGCAGGGGAATAATGCGCCTAAAGAGGGGAGAATTATCATGAATAATTTGACAAAAAGAGAGATGGAAGCCTACTGTGGCGATTTGTCTCAATTATTCGGGATTCAAGAGTGTGTTCTTCAAGGAGGCAAGGCTAAAGGAGTTAAGGCTTACAGGATTCATAACGGTTGTGGTCTTGAGATGTTAGTTCTTGTCGATAAGTTTTTTACGATTGCAGAATTGAGAATTAAAGGCCTGAATTTTTTCAGGAAGAAGGAACAAGAGGATTTTTAAGAACTTTTGAGGCAGGGTTTTTGACTACCTGTGGTCTAACATATATGGGAACACCAGGGATAGATGAAGGAGAAAACAACGGATTGCATGGAGTGATTTCAAATACCCCAGCGACAGAGGATTATTGCAAGATTACTTGGGAAGAAGATATTCCGTGGATTGAATTTGGCGGAATGGCAAAAGAAGGGCATCTATTTGGACCCAATCTGACAATTAACAGAAGGGTTAGGATTAGTACAAACGAAAACAAGATGATGATTCACGACGTTGTAGAAAATCATGGATTTGAGGCGACGCCTTTGATGTTACTTTACCATTTCAACTTGGGATATCCGATGCTTGATGAGACATGTAAGATTTACACGAACATGACGAATATAGAAGTGAGAGACGAGGGTTCTAAAAAAGGTCTTGCAAAGGCTCAAACATTTGAGGAACCGGTTGTAGGGTATGAAGAAGAAGTATTTTTTAGAACTGGTGAAGACGAAGAGACAGAGGCGTTTATGGCAGTTTACAACGAAACTCTCAATCGGACAGCGACTATTACTTTTAACCCGCAACAGTTGCCAATCCTAAACGAGTGGAGAAATCCGCGAGCAGGAGATTATGGATTGGGCATTGAGCCAGGAACTTGCCATGTTGGCGGTCGAATACGGGCGAAGCAAGAAGATGCGCTTATGTATATCGAGGCTGGTGAAAAGAAAGAATTTGATTTGGAAATTGAATTCACAAAAGGGTGTTATAAGGGATGAAAAACATATTTATGTTATTCATAATAAAAACAAAACAAGGAGGAAGTAGTATGAAAAAGAAAGTATTGGCAATGTTGTTAGTAGCGGTTATGAGCTTAGGCTTAGTAGCGTGTTCAGGTGGTTCAAAAGAAGCAGAAAAACCAGCTGAAGAAGCAAGCGAAGAAGCGGCACCAGCAGCAGAAGAAGCAGAAGAAGCAGGCGAAGAAGCAGCACCAGCGGCAGCTGAAGAAGTTAAGATTGGTGTTCTCTTAAAGCCAGAATCAAACGAATATTGGTCTTCAATGAAAACAGGTATTGAAGAATGGGCAGCAGGACAAGACGGCGTTACAGTTGAAGTTTTGTGTGCAGAATCAGAAGACAATATAGCAGGACAACTTGAGCAATTAGAAAACATGATTTCAAAAGATTACAACGCAATTTGTGTAGCTCCTCTTTCAGCATCAAACTTAGTAGAAGGTGTTGTTAAAGCTTCTCAAGCAGGCATTCCTATCGTCAACGTAGACGAAGCAGTTGATGCAGATGCAGTTAAAGAAGGCGGCGGAAACATGGTTGGTCTTTACACAACAGACAATATAGTAGTTGGAGAAAAAGGCGCAACATTTGTTACAGAACAACTAGGTGGTTCTGGTCAAGTTGCAATCGTTGAAGGAACTGCTGGAAACGTTACATCTAACAGCAGAACAAAGGGTGCGACAGATTACTTTGAAGCAAATGGTATGGAAGTTGTTGCAAGCCAAGCTGGTGACTGGGACCGTCTAAAATCTATGGACGTAGCTACGAACATCATGCAAGCAAACCCAGATTTGAAAGCATTCTATTGTGCGAATGACACTATGGCATTAGGTGTTTACGAAGCGGTTGTAAACGCAAACAAAAAAGATGACATCATCGTTGTTGGAACAGATGCTGTAGCAAACGCAAAAGAATCTGTTAAAAATGGTGAGTTAGCAGCAACAGTTGGACAAGATAACATTGGAATCGGAATCGCTTGTGTTGAATTAGCAGTTAAAGCAGCTCAAGAGGGATGGAAAGCAGATCCTTCAGCAGAGATGCCAACTGAATACATTGATTCATTCCTTGTAACAAAAGACAACGCAGAACAGTACATCAACTAATCATTGTATTAGTTAATAAGATGAATTTGTATTTGCATTAAGAAAGATAATATGCCGATGGTTTCCGGACAAGTTGTTCGGAAACCATTTAGGCAACAGGAGAAAGCTATGGAGCATTTGGTTGAAATGAAAGGCATGACGATGAAATTTCCGGGAGCGTTAGCCCTCAACAAAGTATCGTTTGATTTAAGACCCGGTGAAGTGCATGTCCTGTTAGGTGAAAATGGTGCGGGCAAGTCAACATTAGTAAAAATGCTCAGTGGAATCAACAAGCCGACTGAAGGAGAAATAATACTAAATGGAAAAAGTTTTGCTTCTTTGACACCTAAGGAATCTAAAGAAAATAAGATTGCCATTATTTATCAGGAACTCAGCGTTATTAATGAGCTTTCTATTGCAGAAAATTTGTATGTAGGTAAGCTCCCGCAAAAAAGAGTTGCAGGTGTTAGAGTTGTCAATCATAAGTATATGTACGAACAAGCAAAGAAGTATATGAATGAAATCGGACTAAAGAGAAATCCCGCAACATTAGTGCAGGATATTTCTATTTCGGAAAAGCAACAGGTGGAAATCGCCAAAGCATTGGCGGCGGACGCAAAAATAATTATTATGGACGAGCCTACATCTTCTCTATCAATAGAAGAAACAAATGAGCTCTTTGAGATTATCCAAAACTTAAAATCTCGTGGTATTGGAATAGTATATATATCGCATAAACTCAAAGAAATCAAGCAAATTGGCGATAGAGTTAGTGTACTTAAAGATGGAGAATACGTTGAAACCAAAGACGTTGCTGATATTGAAGTAGAAGATTTAATTCCTTTGATGGTAGGACGAGAAATTACAGGCGACCATCTCGGAAATTTAGAAGAAATTGAAAAAGAAAATGAAGTGATTTTTAAAGTAGAAAATCTCACCAGAAAAGACAATACAGCCAAGAATATAAGCTTTGAAGTGCGAAAGGGAGAAATAGTAGGATTCGCGGGACTTATCGGGGCTGGACGTTCAGAATGTATGGAAGGTATCTTTGGAGCAAAGCCAATTTCTAGTGGGGAAGTCTATTTGCGTGGTAAAAAGTTGCATGTTCGCAGGACTTACGATGCCCTGCGAAACGGTATCGCCATGGTTACAGAGAACCGTCGTGAAACTGGATTTTTCCAGAACTTCAATATTTGGAAAGAGATTTCGGTTACTTCTAATTTATATAAGTCAGCATTGGGTGGTTTCACTGGATTTTTAAATGAGAAAAAAGAACGTGAAAAGGCATTAGAGCAAGTAAAAGCACTGAATACGAAATGTACAGGTGTTGATCAGATGACAGTAGACTTATCTGGTGGTAATCAACAAAAAGTCATCATAGGAAAATGGCTAGCAGTTGATTCGGAAGTGTTTATTTTTGATGAGCCTACAAAGGGTATTGATGTAGGTGCGAAATCTGAAATATATGACATTATGAGGAATATGGCAGATCAAGGGAAGGTAATTATTATGATTTCATCAGAGATGCCAGAGTTGTTGATGACGTGTGATAGGATACTGGTCTTTAGAGATGGAGAAATCTCAGGCAGTCTCACAAGTGTTGAAGCAACTGAAGAAAAAATTATGTATGCAGCAGTTCCTGTAGAATAAGAGGTGTAGAATGACAAAAGCAAAATTTAAAACTTTTTGGGACAAATTTGGGACGTTAGGAATTTTGATACTTATCATGGCGTGTTTATCTATAGCGTCACCCCAGTATTTTCTCACAATGGACAATTTCAAACAAATTGGTTTACAAAGTACAGTATTTATTCTGTTAGCATTTGGAGAATTTTTTGCAATTCTTCTGGCAGGTATAGACCTTTCAGTTGGTTCTGTTGCTGCCTTAGTAGGTACTATAACGGCATATTTGTTGATGGCAGAAGTTGCACTTCCAGTGGCTATACTGGTTGGACTAATTGCCGCCGTTATATTTGGTAGTATCAATGGATTCTTGATTAACTCGCTAGAACTTCATCCTTTTGTTGTTACATTAGGAACGAACACAGTATTTAGAGGAGTTACATTATTGATTTCAAATGGTTCGCCAATTTTTGGATTACCTCCTGGAATCAAGAAAATTGCAGGTTATGTGGGCGGATTTCCAATTCCATTTATATTTGCCCTAGTCGTGTGCGTATTTTTGGTCTGGTTTACGACGAAGACAGTTGCGGCACGAAACTTATATGCCCTTGGCGGGAACCGTCAAGCAGCTTGGTATTCAGGTATCAACATTAAAAGATTCACTTTGTTAGCACATATCTTATCTTCATTCTTAGCGGGAGTTGCTGGAATCATCATGGTGGCTAGAGTTGGAGCAGCAGAGCCAACGGCGGGTGAAGGATATGAGACCTTTGCAATCGCCTCTTGTATTATCGGCGGAACTTCGTTCTTTGGAGGCAAAGGAAAGATTTTCGGAGTTTTACTAGGCGGTTTGACAATCGGTACGATAACTAATGGACTTAATATTCTAAATGTATCTAGTTATTGGCAAAAGATAGCGATGGGTTCTTTGATTATTGCGTCAGTTGCGCTTGAGAAAGTTGTCGGCGGGACAGTAAAGAATAGCTAGAGGATAGAGAGGGAAACAACAATGAGTGATGTACGTAAAATACTAGAAAAAGGCGAAGGCATATTACAACTACTGCCAACCTGGGTTCCTAGACCATTCAACAAACCGGGAAGAAGATTGAGACTTCACCAGGATGATTATTTTGCAATGGGCATGGATAGAGGAGCTATTGTAGAAAGATGGTTTAGTTCTATAACTCATGTGGAAACAGAGGGAGCAGGAGAGCATGAAGGAATGAGCTTTGTCAATGTAGACGATGACTTATCTAAGAAAATTCTGTTCAAAGATTTTGTAGATGAACTTGGCGAGGATTTGATTGGCAAGGAATTGATGGAAACATATGGCACGTGGCCGATGTATTCTAAGTTTTATGATTATGAATATCCACTGTTTCACCACATTCATCACGGACAGGAAGCCTGTGACAAGGTGGGCGTGAAACCTAAATTTGAGCATTACTATTTTCCTAAGCAATATAATCAGCACCTAGGCAAGATGCCTATTACATATTTTGGTTTTGACCCTTCTGTGTCAAAAGAAGAAGTTATGGAACGTTTACGCGAATATACCACGCGTGACAACAGAATCACAGAACTTTCAAGAGCATTCCGCATCGAATTAGATACGGGTTGGTATACACCAGCGGGCGTGTTACATGCCCCAGGTTCTTTATGCACATATGAGCCACAGTGGAACAGTGATGCAATGGCGATGTGGGAAAATGTCGTGAGTGGAGAAATTTTTGGGTATGACAGCCTTAGTGCGTATCTGCCAGAAGATGAAAAGAACGATATTGAAAAAATCTTTGAAGTGGCAGACTGGGAAGTGAACACAGCGCCAGATTACAGAGAACGTTTCTTCCGTCGTCCAGTCGTTGAACAAAAAGAAGATGGTTATGAGCAACGTTGGATTGTATATGGGAATGACTACGTTGGTGGCAAGCAACTAGAAGTCGAGCCAGGCGCAACAGTTACGGTGAAAGACAGCAGTGCGTATGGTTGTGTGGTGATTCAAGGATACGGCAAAATCGGCAAATTCGATTGTGAAGCGCCAACCTTGATTCGCTATGGACAGGCAACGGCAGATGAATTTTTTGTTAGCAAAAAATGTGCTGAAAACGGTGTAGTAATTACAAACAAATCAAAATACGAGCCATTAGTAATTCTGAAACATTTTGGTCCAGATGGAAACATTTTACCGCACAAAGCGGGATAGGGGTGATGTAGATGAATAAATTAGGGATTTTCACGAACTTTTGGGAAAAGAATTGGGATTTCGATCATATCAAATACATTAAAAAAGTAAAAGAAATTGGTTTTGATATTTTAGAATTTCAGGCACAACCCTTGCTAGAGATGACAAAAGAAAGAATGCAAGAGATAAGTGGTGTAGCACAAGATTATGGCATTGAACTGACATATAGCCTGGGATTAGATCCAAGATATGACGTCTCAAGTGCGGATACTTCGATTAGAGAAAAAGGGATAGATTATCTCAAAAGAATCGTAGAGTGCATTGGCTTTATGGACGGAAAAATCATATCGGGGGTTAGCTACGCTGGTTGGGGTTCGCCCGATTATGTTGTGGATGACAAAAGAGAAATTGTAGAACGGTCCCTAGATAGTATGCGCAAAATCCTGAAAACAGCGGAAGAATATGATGTGCTTTATTGTGTGGAAGCGGTAAATCGATTTGAAACATGCGTGTTAAACACTGCACAGGAGGCCCTAGATTACATTTCTGAAATAGAAAGTGAAAATATCGGGGTATTGCTAGATACGTATCACATGAATATAGAAGAAGATAATATTGGAGATGCGATTCGCTTGGTGGGCGATAAGCTATGTTCTTTCCATACGGGAGACAATAACCGAAGAGCGCCAGGGCGTGGTCACATTGATTTTGACGAGATATTCAAAGCCCTAGCTGATATTAATTATCAGGGCAGAATTGTTTCTGAACCATTTGTACAAATGGGAGGAGAAGTCGGTAGGGACATCAAGGTATGGCGAAATTTAGATACACCTTCCGAAGCATTTTTGGATAGTGAAGCAGCCTATTTGCTAAAGTATACGCAAGATATGATTGAAAAATATGCAGCGCAATAAGCAAAGCTAAATTACGACATGCTAAAGCTACTACCATTTGTAGAAACTTTAGTGTGTCGTTTTCATGTAGAGAGTGAATTAGAAAAAGAGGGAAAGTAGAAAGAAGAGGTATGAAAAGATGAAAATGGAAATAGCGCCATCATTAATGTGCATGGATTTTTTGAAAATGAGAGAACAGCTAGAAGTACTGAATGAAAAAGTGGATATGTATCACGCGGATATTATGGACGGTCATTATTGTAAGAATATAACTTTATCGCCCGACCTTATCAAAACTTTTTCTAAAGTTGCCAATAAGCCGATTGATGCCCACTTAATGACTACGAATCCGACAGATTGGATTGATTTGCTGGCAGAAGCAGGAGCTACATATATTTCGCCTCATGCAGAGACCATCAATGTAAATGCCTTTCGAGTAATCAACATGATAAAAGAAAAAGGGTGTAAAGTCGGAATAGTTTTGAATCCGGCAACTCCGTTGAGCCAAATCGAGGCGTATTTGAACAAGGTGGATATGTTGACGCTTATGACAGTAGACGTTGGATTTGCGGGACAGCCATTTATAGAGGAAGTGTTGGCGAAGATTGCAGAAGCTAAAAAAATACGAGAAGAAAAAGGATATCAATATAAGATTCAAATTGATGGTTCTTGTAACAAGAATACATACAAAAGATTATACGAAGCTGGAGCAGATGCGTTGGTAGTTGGTTCATCAGGACTGTTTGGGCTAGATGAGGATGTTGCTGTGGCATATCAAAAGATGTGTGTAGAAATTGAAGATGCCTTGACCTAAGAGATGAAAGAAGGTGGCAAAATGTATGTACTTGGTATAGATGTTGGTGGAACCAATATTCGTTTTGGTTTAATCAACGAGGATTACGAATTAAATGATTTTATCATTGAAAAAAGCGGTGATCTCCAAAGTGAGAAAAGCTCCGTAAATAATTTGAAGCGACTAATAGAGAATTATTTAGAGCAAAGTGATAAGGAAGTTGCGGCGATTGCCATTGGCTTCCCATCTACGCTTGATAAAAAGAGAAAGAAAATTCTATCCACACCCAATATCCGAGGGCTTCAAAATATAGATATAGTGAATATTTTAGAAGAGAAATTCAAAATTCCTGTATTCATCGAAACGGATGTCAATCTGTTGATGATAAACGATATAGTCGAGGCGCAAGTAGCGCAAGAAGGCATTATCATGGGCGTTTATTTGGGAACAGGAGTTGGTAATGCGATAGCTATAAACGGCGAACTACTAACGGGAAAACACGGGGTAGCAGCAGAGCTTGGACATATCCCGATGTTAAATGGCAAAGGAAAATGTGGTTGCGGCAATGAAGGTTGCGTAGAGGTGTATGCCTCAGGGAAACGACTGCAAGAGATATGTACGGAACACTTCAAAGAGATTCCGATTAGTGAAATTTTCGAACAGTGCGGCGAAGAGGAGATAATAAAATCTTTTGTTGAAATGTTAGCGTTGCCTGTTGCAACAGAGATAAACATTCTTGACCCGGATGTGATTTTTATTGGTGGTGGATTAATTAGTATGAAAGGATTCCCAGTAAAATTTTTTGAAGCGGCGATTCATAAGCATGCTAGAAAGCCATTTCCAGAGCAAGATTTACACTTTAATTATTCGAGTTTGGGACAAGAAAACGGCGTTCGCGGAGCAGGAGTATTTGCGTATAAACAACTAGAAAGAGGAGAACAAAAATGATTATAGGAATAGGAAATGACCACGTGGCAGTGCAGATGAAAGGTGAAATAACACAGTACCTAAAAGAGTTGGGGCATGAAGTTGTTGATTTTGGAACAGACTCAACGACGAGAAGTGATTATCCTGTATATGCTAAGAAAGTAGCGGCAGCAATCAGAAACGAAGAGGTAGAATTAGGGATTCTCATTTGTGGTTCTGGAGTTGGTATCTCCATTGCAGCAAACAAGGAAAAGGGTATTCGAGCAGTGGTTTGTAGCGAACCTTATTCAGCAAAATTATCAAGAGAACACAATAATTCAAATGTTCTTGCGTTTGGCGCGAGAGTTATAGGGAGCGAGTTGGCAAAGATGATTGTGACCGAATGGTTGGCAGCTAGTTTTCAAGGAGACAGACACCAAAATAGAGTTGATATGTTAGAAGATAATAGTTGGTTTTCGTGATGAAATTGGGGCTACACCTCGCTTGATATTTACGGATACAACGGCATATGCTATCATAATATAAGAAGTGTTTTCACTTCTTATAATGTGATTGATTGGCGGGCTAAAAGTAAAGGAGCGAGAAGATGAGTGATTGTATTTTTTGTAAAATAGCAAACGGGGAAATCCCATCGACAACAGTATATGAGGATGAAGAATTTAGAGTTATTTTGGATGTGTCACCAGCAAGTAGGGGGCATGCACTGATATTACCAAAGGCGCATTTTAGGGATTTGTATGATATTACCGAGGAACAAGCGCAAAAGGCAATGGCCTTAGCTAAGCGAATCGGTAGCAAGATGAAAGAAGCGTTGGGCTGTGATGGCCTTAATATATTGCAAAATAGTGAAGTGGCGGCGGGACAGACGGTGTTTCATTTTCATATGCATTTGATTCCGCGCTATGAGGGTGATAATGTTCAGATAAAATGGATACCAGGCAGTTTATCAGAAGAAGACAAGGAAGATATCCTAGGCGCAATGCTATAAAAAGGGTGACAACTTAATCAAGGCATGTTGTGAAATGGCAAGGGCGTGATTTAGAAGAAACGTGCCAATGAGAGCAATCAGGCAGTTAATATTTATGCAAAAACAACATTGACTAAGAGGCTTTTTTGCAGTAAAATACATGAGGTGGAAAAAATAATATAGTAAATGACAAGGAGGTCAGTTATCGATGTTTTATACAATCGTTGACGGGCCTTTTAGACGTTTTTGTAAGAGACAAAAGAGGAGGAATTATTATGCTTACTGCAATAACTGGTATTAACTGGGGAGATGAAGGAAAGGGCCGTATGGTCGATTTGCTATCCGATGGATATGACGTAATTTGTCGTTATCAAGGGGGAAACAACGCAGGACACACCGTTATTAATGATAAAGGCAAATTTATACTAAATCTTTTGCCATCTGGAATTTTGCGAGATGGAACAGCGAATATTATGGGTAACGGTATGGTTATCGATATGGAGCATTTATGCGGTGAGATTGCATCTTTAAACGAGAAGGGCATTAAGGTAACGCCAGACAGTCTAAAGATAAGCGACAAGGCGTTCATTTGTCTACCATATCATAAATTCCAGGATATTTTAGAAGAAGAGCGCTTAGCCGACAAGAAGTATGGTTCGACGAGACGAGGGATTGCCCCAGCGTACGGCGATAAGTATATGAAAAAGGGACTACGTATGGGCGATTTGTTTGATATGGATAGCCTAAAGTCAAAATTAGAAGATATTCTAGGGTGGAAAGGTCTGACCCTAAGTGGCTACAATGCTATGGTTGATTCCGATGAAATCTTTGCTTGGGTGAAAGAATACGGCGAGAAATTATTGCCATATATTACGGATGTGACAGAATACTTAATGACAGCAGTAAAGGAAGAGAAGGATATTCTCTTTGAGGCACAATTAGGCGCACTTCGTGACATTGATTATGGAATTTATCCATATACAACATCGTCACAAACGTTGGCAGCATACGCTCCGATAGGAGCAGGAGTACCGGGCGTTAAATTAGATAAAGTAATCGGAGTTATGAAAGCATACTCAAGCTGTGTTGGTGAAGGTCCATTTACGGCAGAGATGTTTGGCGATGAGGCTGAAGAATTGCGAGAAGCAGGCGGTGAATATGGCGCAGCGACTGGTCGCCCACGTCGAGTTGGCGGGTTTGACATTCCGGCAAGTAGGTATGGTATTCAGATGCAAGGAGCTGATGAGATTGCATTGACTAAGCTTGATATTCTTTCTTATTGTGACAAGATTCCAGTGTGCGTGGCATACGAGGTAGATGGTGTACAGACAAAGCAATTTCCAACGGGTGATAAACTCATGAGAGCAAAGCCTGTGTATGAATACTTAGAAGGCTTTAAAGTAGACGTATCAAAATGCAAAGCGGCAAGCGACTTACCAAAGGCGGCGATGGACTATATTCGTTTTATTGAAAAAGAGACAGGCTGCCCAATCAAGTATGTATCAGTTGGGCCAGGACGTGAAGAGTATTTAGTATTATAATAATATATAAAGGGGAAGTATTATGTGTGGAATTATAGGATATGTGGGAAGTGAAAACGCCGTTCCAATTATAGTGGATGGGCTAAAAAGGCTAGAGTATAGGGGATATGATTCAGCTGGGATTGCTGTTTACGGCAATGACGGATTTGAAGTGGCAAAGCAAAAGGGACGCTTGGCGGTACTTGAAGAGCTAGTGAAGAAGAACCCGATCGAAGGATTTATGGGAATTGGACACACTCGCTGGGCAACACACGGTGAGCCATCTGATGTTAATTCGCACCCTCATGTAGGCGCACAAAGCAAGATAGCCATTGTTCATAACGGAATTATAGAAAACTATAAGCAATTAAAAGCAAGACTTGAACGCAGAGGGATTAATTTTGTCTCGGACACTGATAGCGAAGTTATTGCCCAGCTAGCAGAGTATTACTACAAAGGCGACTTGATGGAAACGGTGGTTAAAGTAGTGAATGCCCTAGAAGGTTCATATGCACTTGGAATTATGAGTCTTGACGACCCAGATAAACTAATTGCCATTAGAAAAGATAACCCACTAATTGTGGGAGTTTCAAAGGAAGGCAATTATATTTCCTCAGACGTATCAGCGATACTAAAGAGAACTAATCAAGTATATTACTTAGAGGACAAAGAAATAGCGGTCTTAACTAAGGATGATGTACAGTTTTATAATATTGACAAAGAACCAATCCAAAAGCAGGTTGAGACAATCACTTGGAGTGTTGACAGTGCTGAAAAAGGTGGCTACCCACACTTTATGTTCAAAGAGATAATGGAACAACCAAAAGCAATTAGGGACACTATTCAATCAACGCTTGACAGTGGTGACAATGCTAAAGTGATGCAAAGCGTAGATATTAGCCAATATAACAAGATCGTGATAAGTGCTTGTGGTTCGGCCTATAATGCGGGGATGATAGCAAAGTATATCTTCGAACGCCTTTGCCGAGTATCAGTAGAAGTAGAACTAGCCAGCGAGTTTCGTTATAAAGACCCGATTGTAGATGACAAAACCTTGATGATTTTGATTAGTCAATCAGGAGAAACAGCAGATACTATCGCGGCTCTACGTGAAGGCAAGAAAAAGGGAGCAAGCATCTTAGCGATTGTCAATGTTATCGGTAGTACGATTGCTAAAGAAGCGGATTATACCCTTTATACAATGGCCGGACCAGAGATTGCGGTAGCGACGACGAAAGCTTTTTCAACACAGTTAATATTGTTGTATATGATAGCGATTCAATTTGCTAGTAAGCTAGGGAAAATCTCCGATAGCAAGAAACAGGAACTGATTGAAGATATTGAAACGATTCCAGAAAAGGCAGAAAACTTACTGGCCAAGGTAGATGATATCCAAAAATACGCGGCATCTTGCGTGAGTTATAAGAGTATCTTCTTCATCGGTAGAAATATTGATTATGCTATTTCACTTGAAGGCTCACTTAAACTAAAAGAAATATCGTATGTTCATTCAGAAGCATATGCTGGTGGAGAATTAAAGCATGGTCCTATTTCTTTAGTTGAAGATAATACGTTGGTGGTAGCGCTATCTTGTTGTAAGGACTTGTACGGCAAGATTTTAAGCAATGTAGAACAGGTGATGAGCCGTGGTGCCAAGGTTCTATTTGTCGGAAATTGCATGGAAATCAATGTGGATGACAAACTTTCAGAGGTTGTCTTGCCGCCAATTAACGAATTATTTTCGTCATCATTAGCAGTTGTAGTATTACAACTATTTAGCTATTATGTGGCGGCTAATAAAGGTCTTGATATTGACAAACCACGCAACCTAGCAAAGAGTGTTACTGTAGAATAGCATCAAGGTAGTGACCAGTTAAGGAGGCCATTGTGAAGATTAATCAAGAGTTCTTGGAATTAAAAGACAGTTATTTATTTTCGATAATTGCCAAAAAGGTAAATGAATATACAACAAAGAATCCAGACAAGAAAATCATCCGTCTAGGAATTGGCGACGTGACCAAACCCCTGACACCAACAGTTATCAACGCCTTGCAAAAGGCCGTGGCAGAGATGAGCGATGCAAAGACATTTCGTGGTTATGGCGAAGAGCAAGGGTACGATTTTCTAAGAGTCGCAATATGCGATTACTATGCGAAAAAGGGTGTGACTCTTGGCGATGACGAAGTTTTTGTAAGCGATGGGGCGAAGAGTGATATCGGAAATATTCTAGATATTTTCGGTAAGGAGAATAGCGTTTTAATTCCTGACCCAGTTTATCCTGTCTATGTTGACACGAATATTATGGCAGGACGTCAGATTAACTATATGTATGGCAACGCAGAAAATGGTTTCTTGCCGATGCCGAGTGAGGAGACGGTGGGAGATATTATCTACCTTTGCTCGCCAAACAATCCAACTGGAGCAGTATATACCAAAGAGCAACTTAAAAGATGGGTGGATTACGCTAACGAAGCGGGAGCGGTTATATTGTTTGACAGTGCCTATGAGATATTTGTTCAAGATGAAGAGTTGCCGACGAGTATTTATCAAATAGAAGGAGCAAAAGAGTGTGCAATAGAATTTTGTTCTCTTTCAAAGACAGCAGGATTTACGGGAACAAGATGTGGTTATACGGTAGTTCCTAAAGAGTTGATGCGCGATGGCACAGCACTCAACAAGCTGTGGCTACGACGCCAAACAACGAAGTTTAACGGAGTGCCATATATAATCCAACGTGGCGCTGAGGCTGTTTTTACGGAAGAAGGCATTAAAGAAATAAAAGAAAACATTGATTATTACCTACAAAATGCCAAATTGATGACAGATACGCTAACTGAACTTGGGATTTGGTTTGCAGGTGGAATCAACTCACCATATGTGTGGCTTAGATGCCCTAACAACATGAAGTCATGGGATTATTTTGATTATCTTTTGGAAGAGGCCAACATCGTTGGAACACCAGGAACGGGGTTCGGCGAAGGTGGCGAAGGCTACTTTAGATTGACGGCATTTGGTTCGCGCGAAAACGTAATAGAAGCAATGGACAGATTAAGAAAATTATAAAGAATTATACAAAAAAGTCGCCAAGCTGAAATTCAGTTTGGCGACTTTGTGCTTCATTTAATTCAATCATCCAGCAGGACGTCGATTTGTTTCGATTAGCTGAACAATCGTCTCAATGGCATTAGGGTATTCGCTATTTTTCATGGCATCAATATATTCTTGGCGATTGGCGTATAGTGAATTAATTGCTTCAACTAAGACATCGTCGCTTAGATTTTCTTCTTCCAGTACTTTGCTATAACCTAGCTGTTCAAAAGAAGCGGCATTTAAAATTTGGTCGCCGCGACTAGCGTTAGCAGAAAGTGGTATCAATAGATTAGGCTTTTCTAAGGCACTTATTTCGCAGATAGCATTAGCTCCTGCTCGCGAGATGACGATATCAGCGAGGGCAAATAAGTCGGCTAATTCTTCCTTAATGTATTCATACTGAACATATCCAGCAGTAGAGTTTAAAGATTTGTCTAACTTGTCTTTGCCACACAGATGAATGATTTGAAAATTCTCAAGCAATCGTGGTAAGACGCCACGGATAGCTTCATTTACGGCAACCGAACCAAGACTACCACCGATGATTAAGACCACTGGTTTGTCACTATTAAAGCCAGTAAATTCGCGGGCTTTATCGGGATTGCCAGATAGCAGTTCTTGACGAATAGGAGTGCCAGTCAAGACAGCTTTTTCTGCTGGCAAATGTGCCACTGTTTCAGGAAAATTGCAGCAAACCTTGGTCGCCGAAGGAATACAAAGGCGATTAGCCAATCCCGGGGTCATATCAGATTCGTGGATAATAGCGGGAATTTTGCGGTGCTTTGCTGCCATTACCACGGGAACTGTTACGAAACCACCTTTAGAAAAGACGATGTCTGGTTCCAATTTCTTTAAAATTTTACGAGCCTGTGCATACCCTTTTAAGACTTTGAAAGGGTCAGAAAAATTTTTGATATCAAAATAGCGTCTAAGTTTGCCCGAAGAAATACCATAATAAGGAATTTTGAAATCCTCAATTAGTTTTTTCTCAATGCCATCATTAGAGCCTATATAGCTAATAGTGTAGCCTAGTTCTTTTAAACGAGGAATCATGGCGATATTCGGTGTAACATGACCTGCTGTGCCGCCACCAGTTAGTACAATGTGTTTCATAAGTAAGAGCCTCCTATTTCGTTTCGTTACTACCACCTATTATATTACTCTATCACCTTTAAAAGTCAAGAGAAGAGTGGTATACTATAACAAAATAAAAAGGGGGTTTTCATGGTGAAAGTTACTTTTTTAGGAGCGACACATGAGGTTACTGGAAGTTGCACGTTGATTGAAGCAGATGGCAAGAATTTTCTAATCGATTGTGGAATGGAACAAGGACCGAATTATTATGAAAATAAAGAGCTACCAGTTAAGGCAGCGGATATTGACTTTGTTTTGTTGACGCATGCGCACATTGACCATGCAGGAAACCTCCCCTTATTATATGCCAAAGGATTTCGTGGCAATGTTTATACTACTGAAGCAACGAAAGATTTGAGTAGCATTATGCTTCGCGATAGTGCCAACATTCAAGAATTTGAAGCGGAATGGCGAAACCGTAAAGCAAAGAGAAGCGGTAAGGCAGCATTTGTGCCAGCATACACGATGAAAGACGCGATAGGCGTAATCAAATCTTTAATTGGGTGCGATTATGATGTGAAAAAGCAACTATCAGAAGGGATTCGTGTGCGCTTTACTGATGCCGGACATTTGCTTGGTTCGGCAAGTATTGAGATATGGCTTAGGGAAGATGGTGAAGAGCGCAAAATTGTCTTTTCGGGCGATTTAGGCAACACCAACCAACCAATCCTAAGAGAGCCAACACCGATTAGTGAGGCAGATTATGTCGTTGTTGAATCGACATATGGCAATCGTAGTCACGAAGTAGTGGCTGACTATTCAGAACATTTGGCACAGACCATTCAAGAGACTTTTGACCGCGGTGGGAATCTAGTAATTCCGTCATTTGCTGTTGGTAGAACGCAGGAGATGTTATACTTTATTCGCCAGATAAAAGAGCAGGGATTAGTCACAGGACATGGAGATTTTCCGGTTTTCGTGGATAGTCCACTAGCAGTAGAAGCGACTAGTATTTTTAAAGAACACTACCGCTCATGTTTTGATGAGGAAGCGCGAGCCTTGCTTGAGCGAGGGATTAACGCCCTTGGTTTCACAGGACTTAGGCTGTCAGTTACGGCCAACGACTCTAAGGAGATTAACTTTGATAAGAGTCCTAAGGTGATTATTTCGGCCAGTGGGATGTGCGATGCGGGAAGAATCAAGCATCACTTAAAGCATAACCTATGGCGCACAGACAGCACTATTCTTTTTGTGGGATATCAAGCGGTAGGAACATTAGGGAGAGCACTTGTCGAGGGAGCTAAGACAGCCAAACTATTCGGCGAAGAGATTAATGTCGAGGCAGAGATTAAGATACTGCCAGGAACTAGTGGACACGCTGATGACAAAGGACTAATGAAATGGATGTCGGCATTTACTAGTAAGCCAGCGAGAGTTTTCGTTAATCACGGTGATGATGAAGTAACTGAATTCTTTGCTAAGAGATTAAGGGATGAACTCAAATACGATGCGGTAGCACCATTTAGCGGAACTGTCTATGACTTAAAAGACAACATTTGCCTCCGTGAGGAGAAGGGTGTTGCTTTGCGAAGTAGAGATGGAAAAGCCAGCAAGGTAGTTGCCGGTCCGTCTGCACGATTGGCAAAGGCAGGGCAACGCTTGCTGGACATTATTAAAAAGAATAGCAATGGTACCAATAAAGATATGAACCAATTTGCCGATGAAATTCATGCGCTCGCCGACAAATGGGAACATTGATAAGGCGACTTAATACTACTCAGTTGCATGTTTAAGTGCCTGGGCTAGTTGGTCGGGACAGGAAGTGGATCTAAAGCCACAATGGACACCGTCAAGTTTCTTGATAGCCTCATCGACAGCCATACCCTCAATTAGAATAGCAACGCCCTGGGTGTTGCCACTACAGCCACCAGTGAATTTAACGTTATGCACTTTACCGTCTGTAATCTCAAAGTCTATTGAACTAGAGCAGACTCCTTGTGTTTTATAGGTCATAAGAATATCCTCCTTAAATTTGTGGATGAAATTTACTGCCTTTGTATTATAACACAAAAAGTGGATGACGCAATAATAAAGGAGTATCAGATAATGAAAATAGGTATTATCGGCGCCATGCAAGAAGAAGTGGCGCAAATCAAAAATGAAATGAAGGATGTCAAAGTCAGCAAGAAGGCATCGATGGATTTCTATGAAGGAAAGTTAGAAGGCAAAGAAGTTGTTGTCGTTCAATCAGGAATAGGAAAGGTGAACGCCGCTGTTTGCACGCAGATTCTGATTGACCTTTTCGCTGTAGAGAGTGTTATTAACACAGGTATTGCGGGCTCTCTGCGCAACGAGATTAATATTGGTGACATCGTTGTGTCAACAGACGCACTGCATCATGATGTAGATGCCAGAGAATTCGGCTACCCCAAAGGTCAGATACCGCGACTTGATGTGTTGTCCTTTGAAGCGGATAAGAAGATGGCTGAACAAGCGATAGAGTCTTGCCGCGAAGTTAATGCCGATATTGAGGTTTTCGCAGGACGAGTAGTCAGTGGCGACCAGTTTATCGCAGATAGTAAGACAAAGCAAGAAATTATTACAACATTTGATGGATATTGTACAGAGATGGAAGGAGCAGCTATCGCACAGACGGCATACTTAAATAAGATTCCATTTGTGATTATTAGGGCGATTTCTGACAAGGCAGACAACAGTGCCAAAGTCGATTACCCAACATTCGAGAAAAAAGCAATCGAAAATAGCATAAAATTAGTCAACAATATGATTCACAAATTATAAAAACAAAACTAGGAGGAGTAGAAACATGGCAGCAAAAGTGAGATTTGATTTTAGTAAGGCAGAGCAATTTATCGAGGAAGCAGAATTAGCAAATATTAAAGGAAGTGTTTGTGCAGCTAAGGAGATGCTAATCAACAAGACTGGTGCAGGCAACGACTTTTTGGGATGGATTGATTTGCCAGTTGATTATGATAAAGAGGAATTTGATAGAGTTAAGAAAGCGGCAACGAAGATTAAAGCTGATTCAGATGTTCTATTAGTAATAGGGATTGGTGGCTCATATCTTGGAGCAAGAGCAGCTATTGATTTTTTAAGACATAGTTTTTACAACAATATAGAAGCCAAAGAGCGTAAAGCGCCAGAGATTTACTTTGTTGGCAATAGTATCAGTAGCGCGTATATTAAGGGATTGATTGATGTAATCGGTGACCGTGACTTTTCCATCAATATGATTTCCAAATCAGGGACGACCACTGAACCAGCGATTGCATTTAGAGTGTTTAAGGAAATTTTGGAAAATAAATATGGCAAAGAAGCAGCGGCAAAGAGAATCTACGCAACAACAGATAAAGCAAGAGGAGCGCTCAAGAACTTGGCGAGTGAAGAAGGTTATGAAAGCTTTGTTGTACCAGATGATGTCGGCGGACGTTTCTCCGTGCTTACCGCAGTAGGACTTTTGCCAATCGCAGCTAGTGGGGCTGATATTGATAAGCTAATGGAAGGCGCAGCAGCAGGAAGAGACTTAGCAATCAACCAGTCATATGAAGACAATGACGCTTTGATGTATGTAGCTGTTCGCAACATCTTACACCAACAAGGCAAATCTGTTGAAATTTTGGCTAATTACGAGCCAAGTGTTCACTATGTTTCGGAATGGTGGAAACAGCTCTATGGTGAGAGTGAAGGCAAAGATAAAAAGGGTATCTTCCCAGCTTCGGTAGATTTCACAGCTGACTTACATTCGATGGGGCAGTTTATTCAAGATGGTACTAGGATTATGTTTGAGACAATTCTAAACATTGAAAATTCAAGAGACGAAATCATCTTGAAAGAGGAAGCGGTTGACCTTGATGGACTGAATTATTTGGCAGGAAAGACCGTTGACTTTGTCAACAAAAATGCGATGAACGGAACGATTCTGGCACATACTGATGGCGGAGTACCTAATCTAGTGATAAATATTCCAGAGCAAAATGAATACTATCTGGGACAATTATTCTATTTCTTTGAATTTGCTTGTGGTGTTAGTGGCTATGTCCTAGGGGTTAATCCATTTGACCAACCAGGCGTAGAAAGTTATAAGAAGAACATGTTTGCGCTACTTGGTAAGCAAGGCTTTGAAAAAGAGCGAGAAGAACTATTAAAAAGATTATAAGAGGTAAGAATTGTGGCAGAACAAGAACGTGGTGTCAGTGGCAACTACAAAAAAGTAATTGATGATTGGGAAGTACGGGCAAAAGCATGGGATTATCAAGAAAAGTATGAAAAACTTGGATTAGAAGGGTATTCCCAAGATGTGAAATTGCCGATTGTCTTCTACGGAAAAAAGTATTGGATTAACCGTCAAGACGGAAGCATTTGTGAGGCCTTTGGGGAAGAGAGAAAAGCTGATTTTTCGACGGCGATAGCTATCTATAGCCTCTTTTTTCATTCGCTTGAAAACCCACGATATACAGGAAGATGGGTGCCTTTTCGCGAAGTGAAGCGAGCGGCTCCATTTCAAGCAGCGTACCAAAAGACGATTTTGAATTTATTCGCTGAGACATTTAATGGCAAGATGGACAAGTTGATTGCCGCTGGTGAGAAACTAGGGTTCAAAAGAATTGATAATTCAGATGTTGGCTTTGAGGCAGAAGTATTTTCTTGTATTCCGCTTAGATTTTTATTTTGGGATGGTGATGATGAATTTATGGCTCAAACAAACATCCTATTCGATGCCGAAATAACTGATTACATCCACGAAGAAACAGTGGTCATGATTGCTAGTGAAGGTGTCAAAAGATTAATTGAAGCTATTTTCTAATATGTAAGAAGACGCTAGGGCGCCCTAGCGTCTTTTGTATTTAACTACTCCGGCACTCTTTAATACGGCATAATAAAAATCGCTATTGCCACAGAATGCAGTATGGATGCTACATTTACACACAAATGAAAAACTGAGTGCATATACTTTTTCTTTTTGCCTACACCATAAAGTATCGCCCCTACGCTATAGAATAATCCACCTAGCAGAATCAGTAGGAAAAAAGTGCTACCCAGCACTTCTACTAAACGACCGATACGAAATACTGCCATCCATCCCATGCCTAGATAACAAGCCATCGACAGAATGCGAAAGCGGTGTAGGTCAATGGAGTTTAATATAATTCCAAATATTGCAAGCCCCCATATAACTGAGAAGATTACCCACGCATCCACTGGATATACTTCACGAAATCGACTAAACACAATAGGTGTATAGGTTCCCGCGATAAGTACAAAAATAGCACAGTGGTCGATTATTCGCAATATTCGTTTCGGCCTCTCCGCTCTTAATCCGTGATACACACTGGACATTGTAAATAGCAAAATTACTGTCGCACCATAAATCGAACCGCTTACGATGCCCCATGTATTTTTATTTATTGCCGCAACAATAACACAAGCAATCAGTGCTAGAACACCTAATCCGCCGCCAACGATGTGGGTGACCATGTTGAAGATTTCTTCACCACGAGTATATGACGGTAGCGGCCTTTGGCCACGAGGATAACTTTCGTTGTCTCCTTTGATACTTATTGTTTTATTAGTCATAGATAATCACCTCCAAAATTTTAGTTAGTTATGAAAAAGAGTGTTGGACATTAAAGTTCAACACTCCCTCTATATGCATAATTTTAATACTGAATTTCGCTGACGCTCTTTTGTTTACACTTTTGCATCGTCAGCAATACTACCCTTGGAAATAGTATCCAACACCCCACTTCGTATGAACATACTTAGGGTCGCTTGGGCTACTTTCAATCTTCTCACGTAATCTTCTGATATGTACATCCACAGTTCGAACATCACCTGGGTATTCATAACCCCAGACAATTTTTAGTAGATTCTCTCTGCTATATACTTTGTTCGGATTAAATACCAACAACTCAAGAACATCAAACTCCTTAGCTGTCAAATTAATCTCACGCTCTTCAATGAAAACTCTACGGCTTTCGCAATCTAACTTCAAGCCATTGATAATAACAACTTTTTCTTTTTCTTCTTTTATCTCTGGTTTAGCTGACCTACGCAAAATTGCTTTAATTCTTGCTTTAACTTCAAGGATATTAAAAGGTTTAGTGATGTAATCATCGGCTCCGTATTCGAGGCCCAGGATTTTGTCCATATCTTCACCTTTGGCTGTTAGCATAATGATTGGCACCTGTGAAAATCCTCTGATTTGCTGGCAAACTTCTAGCCCATTAATCTTAGGTAACATTAAATCTAACAAAATAATATCATGATTAGTTGCTTGTGCCTTCTCCAGTGCCTCTTCGCCATCATAAGCACAATCCACTTCCATGCCTTCTTGTTCAAGACTAAAACGGATTCCTTTTACAATTAATTTCTCATCGTCTACTACTAAAACTTTTTTACCCATTTGCTACACCTCAATCCACTGTAATATTTTCTTTTATTCTTTCATAGAGCTTTTCGCCTATGCCACTTACATTTTTAATTTCTTCGATGCTGGTGAATGTGCCATTTCTTTCGCGGTGTGCCAAAATTTCTTTGGCTTTTGCCTCTCCAATGCCGTTTAGTTCTTGTAACATCGCCATATCGGCTTTGTTAATATTAATCAAGCCACCACCTTGGTTTGTCACATCGCTCACATGATTAGGATTACTGATGGCCTCTTCTTTGGTTAAGATAACTAGCTGCTGCCCATCCGTAACTTTGTCTGCCATATTGACTGACGGCTGATGCGATTCACTGGTAAAGCCACCCGCCATCTCAATGGCCTCAAAGATTCGACTTCCCGCAGGTAGCTCGTACACTCCTGGGCTACTCACTTCTCCACATACATGGACAAAAATCTTTTCATCTTTGGCTGCCACCGCTTCATCTAAGATGGTACCTTCGTCTCCTTGTGGTGTCGGCGTTGGTAATACCTTTTCATCTTCTGGCGACTTTTTCATCTGGATAATAGCTGGCTCACTAGCACAACTAGTTAGCAGTAAACTAACTGTCACCAATACTATTACTATCTTTATCGTTTCGGCTTTCAAATCGGCCGACCTCCTTTACTGAAAGATATTTCAGCAAAGTCTCTTCTTATTAACATATATAACCAACTTTATTGTATCTAATCCACCCCTTTATTACAAGCACAAAATTAATTTATTTGTGCTACCTTCATATCCTTGGCGTAGGTTGCCTTATTTATTTATATCCATTATAATAATCTCATTGTATAACATTTATAGTAAAGGGAGTTATTATGCCATATATTGAATTTAACAATGTCACCAAAGAATACCGTACGGAGGGTCTCTCTGTTAAAGCCTTAGATGATGCATCTTTTACCATCGAAAAGGGCGAGTTAGTCATCATCACTGGTGCTTCAGGTGCTGGTAAGACAACGGCTTTAAATATCTTAGGGGGCATGGATACTGCGACATCTGGCGAAGTTATTGTTGATGGTCAAAGTGTCAGTAACTACACTGCCAAACAACTAATCGGCTACCGCCGCTTAGATATCGGCTTTGTTTTCCAATTCTATAACTTAGTTCCTAACCTGACGGCATTAGAAAATGTTGAGTTGGCGGCGCAGATTTGCGACGACTCTCTTGATGCTACAACAACTCTTAAAAAAGTCGGTTTGGGTGACCGTGGTGGCAATTTCCCAGCACAACTTTCTGGCGGTGAGCAACAGCGTGTTTCTATCGCTCGTGCCTTAGCTAAAAACCCCAAATTGCTTCTTTGCGATGAGCCAACGGGGGCTCTTGATTACAATACCGGAAAGCAAATTTTGCAATTATTGCAAGATACTTGTCGTCAAGAAAAAATCACAATCCTAATCATCACCCATAATGCTGCCTTAGCACCAATCGCTGACCGTGTTATCCGCTTCAAAAGCGGTACTGTTCGTGATGTTATCTTGAATTCTAATCCAACTCCAATTTCTGAAATAGAATGGTGATTTTATGTTAAACGCTTACTCAAAAGATATTTTACGCACAATCAAAAATAATGCCAAACGCTTTATTGCCCTGATGATTATCACGGCATTAGGACTGACTGCGTTTGCTGGCATTCATGCCGCTTGTCAAGATTACTATCTAAGTGCTGATCGCTTCTATGACGAGCAGCACCTTTTTGATGTTCGCGTTTTATCCACTTTAGGATTAACAAAGGACGATGTTGATGCCTTGCAATCTCTTGATGCTGTCGAGACGGCTGACGGCTCGTTCCGCCGCGTTACGCATACCTTGGTTCGTGACATTCGACAATCTGTAGAGATTATCATGATTAGTCCAAAGGGTATCAATGCCCCTTACTTGTTGACAGGTGCCTTGCCAAATAAACCCGGAGAAATCGCAGTAGATAGTAAATACTTAACTAACTCTGGCAAAGAAATTGGTGATACTCTTAGTCTCGAAGAAGTGCTTAACGACACTTCTAGCTTCGATGATGATGACGAGGAGGAAAAGCCTCTATTAAAGCGAACTGAATTCACCATAACCGCGTCAGTCACTGATCCAATGAACATCGCTAATTCTGAAGGTACGGCGGCTTTTCGCTTTATGTCGGCTGCTGAATATACCTTCTTCATCTTGCCTGAAGAATTTGACATCGATATATATACCTCCATATATCTTACTTTGAAAGACACTTCTCAATACGAATGTTATTCTCCCGAATATGCCACTGCTGTCGCAGATGCCATTGACGGTATAAATAGTCATATCAAGTCTCAGCGAGAGAAAGCCCGCTATGATGAGGTAGTTACCGACGCTTTGGACAAATTGACCGAAGCCGAAACCGAGATGAATGATAAATTCGCTGAGGCTGACACCGAGATTACTGATGCTTGGGAAGATATTGAAAAGGCAAAGAAAGAATTAACTGACGGAACCGCAACTCTGACTGAAAAAGAAAAAGAATCATTACAAAAGATTTCTGATGCAAAAGCGGAACTGGAAAGTGGCAAAGCTAAACTAGAAGATTCAGAAAAAGAACTAAATGCTGGCATCGATGAACTAAATGCCAATATTCAAAAGGCCAATGATGGACAGTCCGAACTTGATGCAAAATGGGCCGAAGCTGAGGCTGGATTTACTGCTGCCGAAGCTAAACTTCAATCCGAACAAAATACTCTCAATAGTGAAGCTGCTAAATTGCCTTCGACTGATTCTCTTTCCGCACCACTTACTGCTGCTGGTCAAACATGGCCTGACAGCGCATGGAATTCATTAGTTACTGCGGCAACTAATGCAACTGTTAGTCAATTACAAGCTAATCCGACCGTTGCGCCTAGCCCTAGTGCAGTGGCCGCCGCATCTGTTGGTGAACAAGCTACTTTACAAGCTGCTTTACAAACTGCTGCAATGCCGCTTGCTATGGTCAGTCCGACCTTTGATATCGCGGCATATATCGGCGGTTGTATTGAAGCTGCCATCGGGCACGGTATCGTCAGCGGAAGTCAATCATTTTTAGATTCTCAAATAGATACCTACAATACCCAAAAAGCTGATGCTCTCAAGCAACTCGAAGATGCTCAGGCCGAACTTGATGCTGGCTATGTGGCAATCGAAGCTGCTAAGGCAGAAATTGCTAGTGGGCAAGAACAATTAGACGAGGGTTGGGCTGAGTACAACGAAGGTGCCCAAAAGCTAACTGAGGAAGAAGCAAATGCTAAGAAACAATTAACTGATGCTTGGCAAGAACTCAAAGATGGTGAAGAAGAGCTCGCTGACGGTGAGAAAGAATTGCAGGATAACGAGAAGGAATATCTCGATGAAAAGTCCAGTGCCGAAGAGGAGTTGGCTGATGCCTATGCCAAATTGGATGAAGTAGATATGACCAAATGGTATGTTCAAGACCGAACTTCTATCGACAGTTATGCTGGTCTTGACACTGACTTGCGCTCTATTGGCGTTATCGGCAAAGCTTTTCCTGTTCTTTTCTTGATTGTCGCTATTTTGATTAGCTTGACAACGATGACCAGAATGGTCGAAGAAGAACGCGGTCTAATCGGTACTTATAAGGCCTTAGGCTTTGGCAATTTGGCAATCGGTGCCAAATACTTAATCTACGCTCTAGCTGCCTCTATTGCGGGAACTCTCCTTGGTTGCATAAGTGGCTTTATAGTCTTGCCTAAACTACTTTTCACCGTTCTAAATGTTATCTACGTCATCCCTAATGTGACGCTACATTTTGACCTTTTATATGCTGCCATCGGTGCCTCGCTATTCGTTGTCAGCATCTTAATTGCTACTATTCTCGTTTGTCGCAAGGAACTCAAAAGGGTTCCTGCCTCACTAATGCGCCCTAAATCTCCACGAATGGGTGCTAGAATCTTGCTGGAACGTATTCCTGTTATTTGGCAACGGCTAAAATTCCTAAATAAAATCACAGCTCGCAATATTTTCCGCTACAAGAAGAGGTTGATTATGACTGTCTTTGGTATCGCTAGCTGTACAGCCTTGGTTCTAACTGGCTTTGCCATTCGCGACTCCGTTATCGACCTGATGCCCCTACAGTATGACCATATCGACCGCTACGACCTGCTGACAGTGGCAAACCCTGGCGAAGAGGATAAACTAATCTCTCGTTTGACCAACGACGTTGAGGTCACTGATTTTCTCGCATATCAAACTTCTAGTGTTAAAATGTTTAATAGCGAAAATGCATCCACTAATCTCTATCTGATTGTCGTTCCCGACGAAGGTGATTTTGGCAAATACATGAATATCTTTGATTTGGATGGCAACCTACTTTCATTTGATGATGAGGGTGTCTATGTCACGCAAAATGCGGCTGAGTTGTTAAAGCTAAAAGCAGGCGATGATATTGTTTTACAGACCTTGCAACTAGACCAATATGACGCAAAACTACAAAATATCGTCGAAAATTATCTAGGCAACAACGTCTTCATTACCGAAACTCTTTTTGAATCGTTAATTGAGGAATTTGAGCCAAATGCTGCCTACGCTCATCTTGATGCTAAGATTAACGCTAAAGAGTATGCTAAGGAACTGGCGAACGAAGACTATATCACTACCTCGCTAAGTTCCGTTGCTGTTAAAGAACAGTTTAGCACTGATTTTGCGATTCTTAACTTTGTCATCTATATTCTAATTGTTCTAGCTGCCTGCTTAGCCTTTGTTGTGTTATTTACTTTGGCCAGTACCAATATCTCAGAGCGAATGCGCGAATTGGCAACTATTAAGGTGCTTGGTTTCTATGACCGTGAGGTGTACTCATATGTTAATAAAGAGACTTTGCTATTAACCTTTATCAGCGTCATCTTAGGTATGCCACTTGGTTACCTTCTAAGTGGTCTACTTCTTAGCGCCTTGAAGATGCCAGAAATCCAATTTGTCTTGATTATCAGACCACAAAGCTATATTCTTGCAGCGATTATATCTTTTAGTTTCACTGTCATCGTAAATATGATAACAAACCGAATGTTAAATAAAATAAATATGGTTGAAGCCTTAAAGAGCGTTGAGTAAAAAAGAATGATATGCTATAATTTCATTGTAAACTAACAGACCATCATTAAACTGAACATCATCATATTGGAGGATTGACATGGGTGGATTTTTTGGCGTTGCATCAAAAGAAGATTGCGTATTTGACCTTTTTTTCGGAACTGATTATCATTCACATCTTGGCACAAGGCGTGCAGGAATGGCGGTTTATGACTCGCAAAAAGGATTTGACCGAGCTATTCACAACATCGAAAATACTCCCTTTAGAACTAAATTCGACAAGGACTTTAAATCTATGCAAGGTACTTTGGGTATCGGCTGTATCTCTGACTTTGAGCCTCAACCCCTCATCGTCCGTTCACACCATGGTACATATGCTATTTTGACTGTCGGTAAGATAAATAACACCGAGGCTATTCTTGACACTATCTTTGAAAAAGGCCATGCCCACTTTCAAGAGATGAGTGGTGGCCTAATCAACAACACCGAACTCGTTTCAGCGATTATCGACCAAAAGGATAATCTCATTGACGGAATCCAACATGCTCAAAAGACTATTGATGGTTCTATGAGCATTTTAATCCTAACGCCCAAAGGCATCTATGCCGCTCGTGACTTAATGGGCAGAACCCCTGTTTCAATCGGAAAAAGAGATAATGCTTATTGCATTTCATTCGAAAGTTTCGCCTACTCGAATCTTGGTTATTTGCCAGAAAGAGATTTGGGTCCTGGTGAAATTGCTATTGTTACGCCTGATAATTGTCGCACCCTAGTCAAACCGGGTGAAAAGATGAAAATCTGCACCTTCCTATGGGCTTATTATGGTTATCCTTCCTCCTCTTATGAGGGGATTAGTGTCGAGCAAATGCGCTACAACTGTGGTGCCCTACTCGCAAAGCGTGATACAGCTAAACCCGATACAGTTGCTGGTGTTCCTGACTCAGGAATCGCCCATGCTATCGGTTATGCCAACCAATCAGGTGTGCCCTTTTCAAGACCATTGATTAAGTACACCCCTACATGGCCTCGCTCTTTCATGCCGACTATACAAAAGCAACGCGATTTGATTGCCAAGATGAAGCTGTTGCCTGCTCTTGATTTGATTAGAGACAAGAAGTTGCTCTTAATAGATGATTCAATAGTACGTGGCACGCAACTTCATGAAACAGCCGAATTCCTATATCAAAGCGGTGCTAAGGAAGTGCATGTTCGCCCTGCCTGTCCGCCAATCCTTTTTGGATGCAAATATCTAAACTTCTCTCGTTCTACCTCGGAACTTGATTTAATCGCTAGACGAGTAATTAAGGAAATGGAAGGAACTGATGATGTTGACCTTACCCCTTATGTTGATCCAGATAATGCCAAACACAAGGAAATGGTTGAGCGAATTGGGGAACAACAAGATTTCACCACGCTTAGCTATCTTCGCCTTGATGATTTGCTTGATTCAGTTGGGATTGACCCTAGCAAATTATGTACTTATTGTTGGAATGGGAAAGAGGATTAGTTCACAAAGATATAGCGGAGGCTACTAAAGATGCGAATATGGTTTAAAGAATGGCATAACAATCGGATGCTCAAGGATATAGTGATTTGCAATGAGGACGACGATACTAGAACGCACAAAATATTCAACGCTATGACCGTTCTCTGTGAAAAGTGGGATTTGAGCAAACCTATTTGGCTTGATTCTAATATTAAAGAATTTCAACTACGCGATAAAACACGATTTTCTCAAGATAACTTTATCGAACAAATCGATTTTGACTATTTGGAAATACATATAATTGAAGAGTGAATTATACTTCATTTGTAAAAATAAAGGCTATAGGCAGTAAATTCTTTCGGGAATTTGCTGCTTTTTGTTTTGCTAATATACATAAAAATTTGTCAAATAATGCCCTATAGCTTCCTAATAATTTAATTATAGTGTAAAAAAATGGAGAAAAAAGTGTACTTTTTTCTCCATTTTTTTTAATGCTCTTTTCAACGTAAATTCAACGTTTGTAGCCAATATCAGTAGTATATCACCTTTGGATAAAAAAGTACGCTTTTATCTCCACGCACGAAATACTCCTAAAAGGGCTAACAAAGCTAGTGAATACGGGATTTGAGATATCTGTGAGGAGAGCTTAGTATGTGTAAAAAAATCGGAGAAAATATCGTCAAATGTCGCAAAATAAATGGTATATCACAACAATACCTGGCAAAGAGAATCGGCATTACTGCTCAAGGATTGCTGAAAATCGAAAGGGGAATAGTTAGTCCTAGAGCAGAAACGTTAGAGAAAATCATGTTGATTTTATGCCTAACGCCGAATCAACTTTTTGGAACAGATGAGATAACGGAAGATAACAGCAACATTGCGAATAAATTGCGAAAGCTACAAAAGGATGAATAAATCTAAAAGCAGTGGAGCTTTATCGTTAGTACTATTCATTATTTTGTTTCTGGTCGGAGCGGGGATACTGTTTTATCCCAAGATAAGCTTTTGGATTGCAGAGAATAATGTTGTTATTGCTCACCAAAGTTATGAACGAACCGTTGGAGATTTAACGACTGAAGAGAAAGAAGAGATGTGGGCGCAAGCCGTTTATTATAATGAGCGCTTAGTAAGAAGTACGGTCAAAGACCCATTTGCAACTACTGAAGCAATCGACCCCTTTGATGAATACTACCAAACACTAGATATCGGAGATGGCGAGATGGGCTATATTCATATCCCTGCAATCGATGTGATGTTACCTATCTATCACGGAGTCAGCGATGAAGTGCTAGATAAAGGGGTAGGACACATCAAAGCAACTGCCCTTCCCATTGGTGGAATAGATACCCACTGTGTATTGACAGGGCATAGTGGACTTAGTCACGCAGGAATGTTCGACGATTTAGAGAAGCTTAAAGAGGAAGAAGAATTTTTTCTTCAGATATTAGATGAGACACTAGCCTATCAGATAAGTGAGATACACGTTGTACTACCAGATGACATCTCAAAGCTACATAGAGAAAAGGGTAAAGACAAAGTAACCCTGATTACCTGCACCCCATATGGAGTGAATTCGCACAGACTGTTAGTAACGGGCGAGCGCATACCATTTAATGCACCAATGCCAACATCACAAAGCGAAGAAAAAGCAGAATTTCCTTGGTGGATTGTTATCTTGGTGATTGCGATTATATTCTTTGTTATCTTGCTAGGAGCAGTGATTAGAAGAGCCTCTAAAAAGAGAGCAAGTAGAGAACAACAATAGAAAAATGTAGAGCACAATTTCCTATTTAGAACAACTATATAAATACGAGGAGACAAAGCAATGAAATTTGATGAAGTAAAAAAAGGCTACAAAAAGGAACAGGTAGATGAATACCTAGCGACAGTTTCTGCTGAGTACCAAAGTCTATTTGAGAAACATGAAGCATTGGAAGCTAAGATGAAAGAGAATTCCGCTCAAAGCGAAGCGATTGCCGCTACCCTTATTCAGGCGGAGATATCGAGCAAGCGAATTATTGCCGGTGCCAAGATAGAAGCAAAGATGATTATTAACCAGCAAAGTAAAGAAGTCGACGCTCTTGAGAATCAAAAAGAAGAAACCATAGAGGAATTAACTGCTATTGCAGAGCGAATTGAACATATTGTGAATCAAACGTCCTTTGCGAAAGAAAAAGAAGGCGAGAAGTTAGATGGCAAAAAGCCTTAGAAAAATAGAAGATAAAAAAGTAAAACCGAAAGAAAAAAAGAAAAGCAGAAAAATAGACAAAATATTGATGGGTTTGGTTTTTATCATTGGAATGGGCATTTTCATCTATCCAACTGTAAGTGACTACGTGGCAAGAAGAAACGTAATTCGAGGTGCAAGCACATACAAGCATCAGATAACCGATTTAAGTCAAGAAAAGATAGATAAGATGTGGAAAGAAGCACAGCAGTATAACGATAGCCTCAATGGTGACCCAGTGCCTGACCCCTTTATACCAGGAAGTGGCAGAGTTTTGCCAGAGAATTATACCAAAGTTCTGAATGCGGGAGAGGGAATCATGGGATACGTAGAAATCCCAAAGATTAACGTATACCTACCCATCTACCATGGTGCATCAGACGCAATACTAGAACTAGGAGCGGGACATATTGAGCAGACCACCTTGCCGATTGGCGGTGAGGGAAACCTATCAGTAATTACTGCACACACCGGATTCGCCGGGGCAGAGATGTTTAACCGATTAATCGAACTTGAGAATGACGATACGTTTATCATCCGAGTACTGGATAAAGTCCTAACCTATCAGGTTGATGACATCAAAGAGATTTTACCAGAAGAGATAGAAAGCTTGACACCAGTAGATGGCAAAGACTATGTAACTCTTGTCACTTGCACCCCCTATGGTGTGAATAGTCATAGATTGCTTGTTAGAGGAAGCAGAATACCAAATGCAGCAGAACAAGTAGCAGAGATAGAAGCAGTACCATTCCCATGGGAGTTAGTGATGATGATAAGCGTAGCAGTAGTACTTTTCTCAATCGTGTTTCTGTGGAATTTATATAGAGATAAAAAACAAAGGGGATAGTGATACATGAAGCAAAGAAAATATATTTTGATGTTTTTTATTGTTTTTTGCTGGATACTCTTTGATACCAACATCCTTTGTGCCGAAACCATACGAGAGAGCGAACCTATATTGCGAGGACCCACCATCCACTTCTATTGCAGTGAGCCTTCCCCCCAACTTTATTACATGAGGGAATGGACACACAGTCAGGCGAACGAGGACCTCTTTACATGGATTCCTCGAGCAGAGGGAGATAAGAACTGGACCCGGACATCGTCTCAGTGGCAGTTTGACTACATGTGGAGGCCGAATGGAAGTCGGGCAACCCAAATTTTCTGGGAAAATACAACCCAGTATTCTGGAATAATAGCCCTTACCGGACACATGTATGCCGACGTAGGAGAGAGCCTTCCCTATTTTGAAACCCAAGAAGATCCATGTCTTTATATGTTCATCCACTTCGATTTTAGTGAGAAGAAATATCGTTTTTACGTAGAAGACATTGCGAATAATGAACTCCTTTATGATGAGTACATGGATTTAGGCATGCATATGGGAGGGGGTCGGGCGAATCTAGCATTCAGCTTGTACCAAGTGACTTACGAATACTACTCACCAGTTTTAGAGGAAAATCCTGATTTGGAGAAGAACCTTGGAGAACAGGTGAGTGACTGGGCAGAGGATATAGTCTTTCGTTGGGGGGATAGCGGTTTACCAATTCCCACAAATGGGTCGATTGTACTAGACCCTGATAATCTAGGAGCCGAACAAGCATTATCTTCTGATGGGACAAGTTTTGACCGCGTTGGTAGCATAATCCTAGATTACATAGCAAGGGAT
>JGI994J12354_10000218_pt1 | contig 56484 bp, 56 predicted proteins | sample IntmicLarv3ML3BL_FD_12354 | JGI IMG/M metagenome (IMG submission 12354) | reverse complement strand
GTAGAGGATGCTAAGGAACTAACCTCTGATTTGAATGGCTCGTTCACTGGAATTGGTATTGAGCTGGGGCAGAATGAAGACAAACAATTGGAAATCGTCACTCCGCTAGACGACAGTCCAGCAAAAGCCGCTGGATTAAAAGCGCGTGATGTTATTACAGCAGTAAATGGCGAAAATTCGCTATTGTGGGCGCCAGAAAAGGCTGTCACTAAGATTCGTGGCGAAGCTGGCACGACAGTAAAATTGACGATTTTGCGCGATGGCAAAACAGAGGATTATTCAATTATACGCACAAAAATTACTGTACCGAGTGTCGAGAGCGAAATCGTTGACGGAATCGGCTATATGCGAATTTCGCGATTTGGCGACGATACTAATTCCTTGGCGCGCAAAGCAGCCGAAGAGTTCCGAAAAGCCTCGGTCAAAGGAATCATTCTGGATTTACGCGGTAACGGTGGTGGCTATGTCGATGGTGCGGTTACTGTTTCGAGCCTATGGCTGGAACCTGGTACTACGGTCGTCGAAGAGCGTCGAGGTAGTCAAATCTTTAAGATTGAAAAGTCGTCGGGCAGTGCAATCTTAAAAGATATCAAAACAGTAGTTCTAGTTGATGGCGGTTCAGCATCAGCAAGCGAAATCGTCGCAGGAGCCTTGCAAGATAATGATGTAGCAACGTTAGTTGGCACGAAAACATACGGCAAGGGCAGCGTGCAAGAACTTCTACCACTGAGGAGTGGCGCTACTTTGAAAGTTACAATTGCTAAATGGTATACGCCAAAAGGCAAAAACATTGACGGATCAGCGCTAGAGCCAGACGAAGAAGTTGAGATGACCGCAGAAGAATACAATGCTGGCAATGACACGCAACGCCAACATGCTATTGAAATTTTGAATAATTTATGATATAATAAAAAAATGAACAAGGTTTCCTGAAAACGCTTGCGTTATTTAGGGTGATTGCATATAATGGGTGTATGGAAGCAGTCAGGCGCAAAATTCTACTAGTCGAAGACGATGAAACTTTAGCGGCGGTTTATAAGCAGCGTCTTGAATTGGAGGGATTTGATGTGCGTCACGTTAATAACGGCGAAGATGCGCTGGGAACGGCTGTCGAATTTTCGCCAGAATTGATATTGTTGGATGTTATGATGCCTAAATTGAATGGCTTTGATGTGTTAGATATTTTGCGCAACACTCCACAAACTCAGAATATTCACATTATTATGTTGACGGCACTCTCTCAGCCAAAAGATGCTGAGCGCGCTAAAGAACTGGGTGCAGATGACTTTTTGGTCAAATCACAAGTTGTGATTGGCGATGTTGTAGCACGTGTCAAACACCAACTTGGCATAGTGTAATCGGGAGTGTAAATAAACTTCTCTTGCTTTTTTATTGTGTTTGTGCTATAATGAAAAGAGGAAGGTTAGATTACCTCTAATGATAGATATACAGAAACAGAATAATGAGAAAAATAATGGTGAAAATCCGCGCTGGGATACACCCGAGCACCGCTTGGAGTGGGAGAAATATCGTTTTGAAATTGACTGGGTAATATCGCAGATGAATCCTGATGAATTGGAGGGGGGCAAGAATAATCGGGTACTGGTAAATTCACCCGATGCATTAAAACAAGATCCTATAACTGGTAGGCGAATACAAAGTCGCGATTATGTGGCGAATATGATGTCTGATTTGCAGAATGGTAACTGGCGTGGAAAATTTCAAGTTGAGAGAGCTTCGGGCATCGGGCAACATCGTCAGGCAGCTGACCTTACTTTTAGAATAGGCTTAGGGATGGAATATAACCCGGAAACGAATCGCTACGAAGAACCGAATCTGCAAAAGACATATGAAAATATTCAATCGATTGCTGATTTTGATGTAGCAAAGCTCAATGAGTGGGAGGCTTCTATATTTGAACAATTGCAAGATACTAATAATGAAATGGACGTCGTTTATACTGAGATGCAACGAATGATTAAGCAAGACGGCACGTTATCGGAAGAAGATTATAGCGAGCTGAGTCAAAAAATTAATGTAATCGCGCAACAGTTGGAAGATATTCGTGAAGATATCGAGAAAAAGAAACGCGATTTAGAGAAATATGTGGATGAGCAACGTGAAATTATGCAAGATAATCGTGACTTGGAGAACGACGATTATGATACCGCGCGACGCAATATCAGAAAAGCAGAAGGTGATGCGCAAGAGGGATGTAGTTATTACTTAAAAAAGATTTATGAACACGAAGATTTACTTGGTCAGTTGCGTTGGGATGTCAATCATATTGAACAAACTGCAGCCCCAAACACTGAGAACACACCAATCAGCCCAGATGATAAGTTGCCTGGGCTAGGTGATTGAATCTAAATATTAGTCAACACAAACTTGCGTGCGCCAAACAGTTTTGCCAGTGAAAGTGCGAACTTTGCGCTTTACGAATTTAACAACACCGTCTTTTTTGGCGTGAATTGTGAAATTACGGCTGACATAAGTGCCAGGACCAGCAATTTTAGTTGCGCCAACTTGGCGAACGATGACTGAACCGCTTTTAACTGGTTGACCGCCAGAAACCTTGACGCCTAATCGGCGACCAGCGTTGTTGTGAATGTTTTTCGAGCTTCCACCTGCTTTAACATGGGACATACTTAATACTCCTTTACTTAGACTTGTCCAATATTGTATCAAAATGTTTTGGAAAACGCAAGTAGGCAAGTAGGACAATGCAATATGAGTGATTTCTAACTTGACACCCCACCCACCCATGCGCTAAACTATGCGTTAGCGGGAACAATATATATGGTAGGCATTAAGAAAACAGGAGGAGTAACTAATATGAAGCTAGACTTCACAGCCAAGAATAATAAACAGAATGCCAATGGGGGGGGGCTTTGAGGGTGCTAATCTTCAAACTAAAACACCACTCTTTCACGCTAAAGCATAAAACATTCAAATACTCCAAGCCAATACTAGCAGCTCTAATACTATTGCCACTACTAGCATTCGCAATAATTCAGCCAAAACCAGCGCTAGGAGTAAGTGATGCCGATGCGGTCTTTCACTCCAACCCAGCAGCAACTATTCCAGCATGTAACGGCTGGTCTGAATGTTTTGCGTTTTCAGTTGATACGCGTTTAGATGAGTATGGTAACACTAATGGAACTAATACTACTTTTGCAATACCGACTAGCGGCGCAGTCTTTGCCTTGCATTTCAGTCACCCCTACAACTGGATTATAGATTGGGGTGATGGTACAACCGAAGTCGAATCTGGTACTAGCTCAGAAACTTCTAGTGGCATTTCTCATACATATACAACACCTGGTGAATACCGCATTACTATTCGTCCCGCTGGTGTTGCCGATAGCGCATCAGCCTCCAATGGTTGGTTTAATGCGTTTGGCTTCCAGCGCAACGAAACAGGCGCCAACGCTAATGCTAACAAATACCTTTTTCGTTCCATAAACGCTCCATTTACAGACAAAATGAGAAAACATTCAGATGTTACAGATCAGAGCTATCGCTTCGCACTTATTTTCCAAAGCGCAATAAATGGTTTAGGTATTCCTGCTGGTCTATTTGATCAAATAGACACCAGCGGAAGTATTTCTTTCAACTTTATGTTCCAAGCCACTTTCGCTGGCTACGCCCAAAACTCCACAACCGCCACTATTCCAGTTGGTCTATTCGATTTTTTCGATACCTCTGGTGCCAACGGCTTCTATGCTACATTTGATCAAACTTTCTATGGCTACGCCGAAAACTCCACAGCCGCCACTATTCCAGTTGGTCTATTCGACAGCATAGATATCGACAATGGAACTGCCAACATGTTTAGCATGTTTGCAATACCTTTCCTTGGCTATGCCACTCGTACAGCCAGCTTCTCAGTAGATGGCACAGTCGTAGATTTGCTGACTCAGTCTTTTACTAATCCATATAACACAAAAGTAGGAACTGCCGGTACGCCTGCAGATAGTCCTGTTCTAACTCCTGGCGACGTAGTTAAGCCAACCTATAACGATACAGTTCGTTCAATTACCAAACCAACAGGCATATACGCTGAATATGACTGGTATCGCACAGATGGCACTTCTTGTGCTGTAGTCAATCCTACTAAAGATTGTGGCGTACAAGACAGTAGTGCATTAGTTTCTTTTCCTAATGACACAGAATGGACGCCAACTACATCTACCGATAAGGGTAGTATAGTGTTCTATAACTATATGCCTATACCGCCGACTAATCCAGAAGATCTAACTACTCCTTTTGTTCCGGGTGTGCCGAATACGGGAATTCGTAAGTAGCGAATTCAGATTTTAAGCTGACTTTCTAAGAATCAAAAGTTCGCGACCAACAATTTGATTTGCGCGATGATAAACCAAAGATTTTTTGGTGTCTGAATAAAAAATTTGTTCAAAGCCAAGTTTAGCCAATTCACGCACCAAAGGAAGCTGATGCGATTTGCCGTGCGCGAACCACCGCGGTACAGCAACGCAAAGCCCAGTTTTGGGGGTTGTTTGCGACGCTAGATTAGTTAAAAATTTGCTGACAACAGTATTGCAGGTAGCAATATTTTGCTGCAATTTATCAATTGGTGGCGCGGCGGCGTACGGCTGACCGAGGTATGTTTCGGTCGCAATAATATCAATCGGTTGTTGCCATTTGAAATCAGTAGCATCGCCAACAGTGAGTTTTTCTTGGAAATCGCGGTGATGAGTTTTCTTTAGCCAATCCAGATTTGCCTGAGAATAATCAATCATTCGCGGTTCGAGATCTGTGCCATAAGGATACAAATTCATTAGCGCAGCTTCTTGTAAGACGACACCAGTTCCACAAAACGGATCTAGAACTGTTTTTACCTGATTTTTGCTGGCGCCGATTGCTAGGTTTATCATAGTCTGCGCCAATTTTGGGGGAAGCATACCAACACGAGCATCGCGCTTTGGGCGACTGCGGTCGCGAAAAGTATAGGCATTTAGATCTTGCACACCGAGTAGCTCTGCAATAATTGAACGCTGTCCAATTTGTGTTATTAACAGTTCAACTTTATTTGGCGTCGAACCAAGTTTATTGCCAAGTGTGGCGGCATCGGAAACTTCGGGTTCGTTATTTGGCAAGACACGAACCGAACGATTGAGATTTTTCTTCAAGCTAATCCCAGTTTTTCGTGCGTTTGCAACTGAAGCAGTCTTGCCATAATAACTAACACCCAGAGTAATTTTTCCAGAAGGAAGGTTTTTCAACTTGTTAATCAAAAAATTATTTATTTCGCCGGACTGATCCCAGATGACTCGACCGACTTTACGAACGCTGCCGAGATTGTTGATATTTGGCTTTTTATCAGTTGCGACTAGCGCCACTGATGGCAATATTAACTTTGCATTGCCGTAAACCGCCCTAAGCTCGGCGAGGCTAATTTCAGGTTGGCGACCAAGTATAAAAAGTAGCATACTATTATGATACAATATACGTTATGCATAAGCAAAAGAACTTTTTTGCACAATTGTGGCAAAGCATTCGATATTCTAGTCGACGGGCGAAACTTAGTTTTGCAACACTAGCGTTAGTCGGAGCGGTATTAATTATGGCGCGCCACGAGTTAGTAGAGGCTTGGAATCTTATGGGGCAAGTAAACCTACTTCTACTGTCGCTTCTTATCCCAGTGCAGTTGATATCATATTATGCTAATACTGAAATTTTCTTTACTTATCTTCGAGCGCGCGGACAGCTCAAACGCACGACTACTGCTCAGGCTACTCTTATGGCGCTGGAATTGAATTTTGTGAATGATCTTTTTCCATCGGGCGGCGTTAGCGGTGTATCGTATATGGTTTGGCGACTTGGCAAACTTGGTGTGGCGGCAGGTCAGGCAACAATGGCGCAAATTATGCGATATGTAGTGCAAATGAGTACTTTTATGGTTTTGATGGCGATTGCTCTGATTTGGGCAACGATAGAAAATCGTACAGCAAACTGGGTGGTTGTGGCAACAGCAATTGGCATTACCTCGTTGGTTTTTCTGGTTATTTTTGGCGGATATTTTGTTGGTTCAAAAACTCGTATGAAGAATTTTGCGCGTTGGCTGACACGCGCAATAAATACTCTTGTGGAAAAAATCACGTTTGGTCGTAAACATAATGTGCTAAAAGTGGAAAAAGTTGAACGATTCTTTCTTGATTTTCACGACGATTTTATGGTGCTAAAAAACGATAAAAAACTTTTGGTGAAGCCAATTATTTGGTCTTTCATATATAATATCTTTGATATTTTGCTATTTGCGGTTAGCTTTTGGGCGCTCGGCATATGGGTGAATCCAGCAGTGCTTTTGATTGCGTATGGAGCGGCGGCGGTTGCAGGCAACTTTATGCTAACTCCGGGAGGTGCTGGCGCATATGAAGCTATGATGATTGGCGTTTTAACGGCTGGTGGAATGCCCGCCAGAGAAGCTTTTGCAGGCGTAATTCTAGGTCGAGCAGTTTTGGTTACAGGAACAATGGCTAGCGGATTGATAGCGTATCAACACGCTTTGCGAAAATATGGGCGACCAAACTTGAACAAGAAAATTGATTTTACACCAGACGACGAGATTGAGCGAGTCAGCCATAATGCTAAATAATGTGACGCCAGAGTTTTCGGTCAGCGATGCGGTGGCGTTATTTAACCAAATGTTTGAGACAGCCACACCGACGATAACTGTTGTGGGTGAAGTTGCAAATTTCAAAGTAAATCACGGTAAATGGGTGTTTTTTGATATGAAGGACGAAGAAAGTTCATTAGGCTGCTTTATAAGCGTGTTCAATTTGCGCACAGCGGTCGAAGACGGTATGCGTGTAGCAGTAACGGCGCGACCAACAGTAACAAAATGGGGAAAATTATCGTTGACAGTTCAATCTATTCAACCGATTGGCGAAGGCTCAATCAAGCGCGCATTTGAATTATTGCGCACTAAACTTGATACAGAAGGATTATTCGCGCTGGAACGAAAGCGATTATTACCGAAACTGCCGCAAAGAATTGGCGTTATTTCATCAACAGAAGCTGCAGGCTATAAAGATTTCGTAAAAATTATTGACGAGCGATTTGGCGGATTGGAAATTTCGGTTGCGATAACTCAAGTGCAAGGCTCTGGTGCAGCCGAGCAAATTATTGCAGCACTAAAATTCTTTAACGAGAGTTCTGATCTGCCTGAAGTAATTGCGATTTTGCGCGGTGGTGGATCACGTGACGATTTGGCGACCTTTGACGATGAGCCGCTAGTGCGGGCGATTGCCGCCAGTCGTGTGCCGATTATCACTGGAATTGGACACGAGATTGATATGACTTTGGCGGATATGGCAGCTGATGTGCGTGCCAGTACACCGACAAATGCAGCGGAAATCATTGTTCCAAACAAACGCGAAATCATTGCTAGCGCAAATGCGCGGTTGGAAAATCTTATTACAAAAACTGAAAACCACTTGGGTAAGATTGAAATACATATTAAGAATGACCAAATTAATCTAGTGAATCGACTCGATGCGATAATCGAGAGAATTGAAAATCAGGCGAGTTCTTTGTTGGCGACGTTGAAACAGCTTAATCCAAAGACGATTTTAAATCGCGGCTACGCAATCGTGCGTGATGCGAATGGTTGTACCTTGGGCGCGCCGGCGACGGGTGATATGGTGCAAATCGAAACAAGTAAGGCTGTAATTGATGCTGAAATTAAGAAAGTCAACAAAATTCAAGGTTCACGTTTGTGTTAAAATATAGAATATGACAAATTATGCAAATCTTGATTATACGGCGTTGAATAGCAAAAAAATATCGCGCAGAGATTTTACATCGGAACAATTAACGGCAGCTGGCTTGAAAAATGTACTGGCATCAGTGCACAGCAGCGTCGTTTCTGCGGCGGTTACAATAATTACCTTGGCTATTATATCATTTCTGATTAGTCAAGATTTTTTCAAGGTATTAGTGTTTGCGGCACTGATTGTTGTCGGAGTTGTTGTTGTCGCGTACAGTGATAGACGAAAATTGAGAACATTAAAATTTGCTCTTGATAACAACATGCAATACTATATGCCCAAAAGAATGCCACCGGTTGATCCTATTATGTTCAGTATTGGTAATTCTCGAATTCAAAAAGAAACGTTGACGTTTCCAGACGAATCGACCATGGCGGTATATGAATATACAGTTGGTTCTGGCAGAAATAAAACTACTCAAACTTTTAACTTTATGTGTGTCAAATTACCTCGTAATGTACCGCATATCATGTTGAATTCAAAAGGAAATTTTATGAATCCTGATATTGGCAATTACAATGTCCAGAAGATTGCGCTAGAAGGCGACTTCTCGAAATACTTTGATTTGTATATACCGCCAAACTATCATGTTGATGTGTTGCAACTTTTTACACCAGATGTAATGGCTACTTTGTTGGATTTTGGCAAAGATTTTGACTTTGAATTTATTAATGATGATTTATATATTTACCAGTCTGGAATGTTGAATCTTCCGTGGGCTACTAAGACAATGTATGGCTCGGAAGAAAAAATAAAAGCGTTCTTGATGGCGGTTGATAAAATTGCAGCACAATTTGACAAGCAAGCTAAAACTTATAGCGATACGCGTGCTGGCAATGTAGCTAGCGGTTTAGTCGCTCATCAAGGTGCGCGGCTCAGTAGAAAACGTACTATTACGGTGGGCACAATAATAACTATTGTGGCGGTACTCTATCTTATATTTTATTACAGTGGAATTTTTGGTAAAATATTTCTATGAATCAGCAACAGAAATCTTTACGCGAATTAATGGACGAATTCGAATCGGTTGCGGCTTGGTTTGACAACGAAGATTTGGATGTCGACGTGGCAATTGCTAAATTTGAAGAAGGTTCAAAGTTGGCAGAGAAAATAAAACAGCAGTTATCTGAGGCAAAAAATAAAATTTCCATAGTAAAGAAAAAATTCGACGCGAGTTCGGAATGACAGGTATGATAATCGGTGGTGTTATTGTGGCAGTTATTGGGATTGGTGTATTGACTGGTGGGGCGCCGTTCGTGCCAACTCGGAAAAAGTGGATTGCCGATGCGATGAAATTAGCCAAGGTTGGTCCAGGAGATGTTTTAGTTGATTTAGGATCAGGTGATGGTACTGCGTTGACTGCGGCGTTGGAGCGGGGCGCACAGCGAGCGATTGGCTACGAAATAAATCCACTCTTAGTCATCTGGTCACGTTTACGGCTGCGACGGTTTGGCAAGCGCGCGGCAATTAAAACTGGTGATTTCTTTCGCGCTAATTTACCAGCTGATACGACTGTGATTTACTTATTCCAAGTTGAAAAAGTTCTCAAGAAAATCCCAGATTTAATAGAAAAACAGCGCGCTAATATAAAAACCAAGAAATTGCGCGTAGTTTCCTTTGGCGCAGAAATTCCAGGGCGCAAATTTGTACGCGAACTTGGCGGAATGAGCCTGTACGAATTCTGAGTTGCACTGCTATCGTTCTTGTGCTAAACTAAAATTATGAAAAGTTATAATTTTCGTAGCGAATGCGGTGAAACAAATATGTTTCTTGTTACCACTATAATTTTTGCTGTATTAGCAGTTGGGCTGGGCATTGGTTTTGGCTGGTCGTATATGCAAATGGTTGATTACAAAGACAATTCAGACAAGAAAGTGGCAACGGCAGCTGAGGATGCAAGAGCTGAACAGAAACAGATTGATAAAAAACAATTTGACGAAGAATATAAGAAACCGAATAATGTTTTTACAGGTCCAGCGAATCACGGATCAGTCAGCTTCGAATATCCAAAAACGTGGTCGATTTATGTTGATCAAGACGGAGTTAATTCCAGTGAGTATTCAGCTTACTTTAATCCAACCTCAGTGCCAACAATCAAAAATGGCACACCGTATGCTTTACGTGTTAGAGTTATCGGCAATACAATTGGCAACGTTCTTAGAATGTATGAAGGTAAAATAAGGCAAGGTGAACTGTCTTCTTCTCCAGTAAGATTGGTTGATGCGACTGATGACCCTAATACTGCCTATGGCAAAGGTACGCGCATTGATGGTCAATTTGAGCAAACTATCAACGGTTCAGCGGTATTTTTCGACATTCGTGGTCGTACTTTGCAAATCTTTACTGACAACGCTGCTTTTTCTGGTGATTTCAATGATACTATTTTGAAGACTTTGAAATATCGCGACTAACAACCACTAACAGCATCATTTTCTAAAAAGTGCTACAATAGGGGTATGAATGACTTTGGAGGGAGTTTAGTTGCGGCGGCGCACGAACTAAAGGCGCCTCTGATGTTGGTGCGGCAATTAACGTTACAACTGGCTGAAACGACTGACGAAATTGCGCGAACAGAAATTATTCAGCGGATTCAGCTAACTTCTGAAAGATCGTTGCGATTGGTGGACAATTTAACGCGTGCGGCGCGACTCGAATCGGCGATGTTTGAAATGCAACCAGTAGTTCTCGGCAGTTTATGCCGAGAAGTAGTTGACGAGCTTTCACCGTTGTCTGTTGCATTAGGTCAACAATTCCAAGTAAAAACCAGTAAATCTCCTCTGGTGGCAATAGGAAATCGCGATCTTCTGCGATCGCTTATAATGGGGTTGGTTGATAATGCTCTGCAATATAATGAATCAGGGTTATCTGTAGAAGTCAGCACGCGCATTCGACGCGGCGAGGCTGAACTTTCGGTGCGCGATTATGGCGCGACGATGGATTTGGCGGAATTTCGCGCTCTGAGTGAATCGATTGGCCAGCGAGCTATTTCTATTACGGCGCGTCCATTAGCATCGGGATTAGGTTTGCTGATTGCGCAAAAATTTGCAGTGGCGATGAATGGACGATTATCAGTCGAACGCCATCGAAAGGGCGGAATGACTTTTCGGGCGCATTTGCCAGCCAGCCAGCAGTTATCTTTTGCCAGTTTAACTAATTTGGAACAGATATGAAAATCTTGGTATTAGAAGATGACAAGTGGTTTGCCGAAAGCCTCCGCGATATTTTGAAAAAAGATTTTGACATTCGTATTTGCCACGATCCTGAAAAAGTTTTTAATATTTTAGAAAAATGGTGGCCTGATATGTTATTGTCAGATGTGATTTTGGGCGCGAAAAATTTATTTGTTTTGCTGAACGAAATACATAGCTATACCGACACACGAACATTGCCAGTGATAATTTTATCAACGACTTCAAAGCCAATTGCGCTTGACGATGTGACGCAATATAATGTTCAAAAAGTCCTAAATAAAGCAGAGATAACACCGAATATTTTGCGAAAAACATTGCGTGAAATTAGGCAAAAGGAAAGCGACAAAATTGTATGAGCCAAAATTTGCGAACCAAAGCCATAATTTTGCGCCGAACAAATTACGGCGAAGCGGATCGTATTTTGCAAATTATAACGCCGAATGATGGTCGGCTGAGCGTGATGGCACGTAGCGTAAGAAAGGAAAAATCGCGCTTGGCGGGCGGGATTGAATTGTTTGCAATTTGCGATATTGTTGTTCACATTGGAAAAGGCGAAATTACCACATTAACTGGGGCGAAGCTGAATAAATTTTTTGCTCAAATTATGACAGATTACAATCGACTGCAATTCGGCTACGAGGTTCTAAAACAAATTGCGCGCGCCAGCGAAACTATCGATGAGCCAGATTTTTATACTTTATTAGAAGATTGTCTTGGCGCGCTGGACGATTTGAAAATTGATTTGAGAATTATACAAACGTGGTTTTATTTGCGCTTGGCGGATTTGTTGGGTAGCGGTCTCAATGCGGCGACTGATGCCAGTGGTATGAAATTAGTCGAAGATGCGCGTTACAATTTTGACACGGCTGAGCAGATTTTTACTTTCCACGAGGATGGTCGTTACGATTCGCGACATATTAAATTGTTGCGAGTGATGATGACAAATCCACCAAAAATTATTGCGAAAATCGCGGGCTTGGGCGATATTATTGACGATTGCTTGAATCTGTCTCAGATTGTGATGAAAATGTGATTATGCTACAATATCCTTTATGGAAGAAATAATCTCACTTTGTAAACGGCGCGGTTTTATTTATCAAGGTTCAGAAATCTATGGTGGTTTGGCGGGGACGTGGGATTATGGTCCGCTTGGCGTTCAGCTGAAACGAAATATCTCGAATGCTTGGTGGCAAATGTTTGTCGAAAGTCGCGACGACATGTATGGCGTTGACGCAGCGATTTTGATGAACCAAAAAGTTTGGCAGGCGAGTGGTCATGTTGGTGGCTTTGCTGATCCGCTGGTTGAGGATTTGGTCAACAAACGACGTTGGCGTGCTGACCACATTCTGGAAGACAACGGCATTAAAAATGTTGCTGGAATGTCAATTGAACAAATGAACGAAGTGATTTCTTTTAAGAAAATTCTCAGTCCTGACGGAAATCCGCTTGGTAAAATTCGCCAATTTAACATGATGTTAAGAACGTTTGTTGGCGCGGCGCAATCTGAGACGAAAGAAGTTGCAGAGGGCATCGAAAGTTTTGAATACGAAATTTCTTCACAAAGTTACCTGCGTCCTGAAACTGCACAAGGAATGTTTGTCAATTTCAAAAATATTGTCGATTCGTATTATCCCGATTTGCCGTTTGGTTTGGGGCAAATCGGCAAGGCTTTTCGTAACGAAATCAGCCCGCGCGATTTTACATTTCGCAGCCGCGAATTCGAGCAAATGGAGATCGAATATTTTATTGACCCAGCGAATTGGGAAGCGGAATTTGAAAAATGGCGCTTGGCGATGCACGAGTGGCTTACTTTGATTGGCTTGCCAGAGGAAAAAGTTCACGAATTAGAAGTTCCCGCTGAAGATCGCGCTCATTATTCCAAGCGTACAATTGATTTCGAATTTGATTATCCGTTCGGTCGCAAAGAATTGTACGGGCTGGCATATCGCACGAATCACGATTTGACGGCGCATCAAAATGCGTCTGGAAAATCAATGGAATATCGTCCGAAGGGTGGCGGTGCGGCGTTCGTTCCGCATGTAATTGAACCATCTTTCGGTTTAGACAGAACAGTTCTGGCGGTTCTGTGTGCGGCTTATACAGAGGACGAAATCAATGGCGAAAAGCGAACTTATCTGAAATTATCACGTCAATTGGCGCCAATCACAACTGTGGTTTCACCGCTATTGAAAAACAAGCCAGAACTTGTCGAGAAGGCGCGAGAAGTTTATGAACTTTTGCAGAAGAACCCCGAAAACCGAGTTATGTGGGACGATAGCGGTAATATCGGCAAACGCTATCGAAAAGCTGACGAAATCGGCGTGCCAGAATGTATCGTGATTGATTTTGATACACTAGAAGACGATACCGTGACAGTACGCGACCGCGACACAACTGAACAGAAACGCGTAAAAATCGAGGATTTGTAATAGTGAATCAAATAAAGTTACAGAAATCTAGCCAGGTTGAAACGCGAGATTTCGGTAATGGACTTGATTTAAAAATTCTTTTTGACAGAGAAGAAGGCGCGAAGAATCTTGATTTTGGCACGGTTGAGATTGCGCCACATTGTCCCACTCCAATGCATGTGCGTAATTTTGAAGAGGTAATCTATGTACTTGAAGGGCAAGGCGAGACGATTACTCAAACGGGCGAAGTGTTTACTATGGGCGTTGGCGATTGTATTTTGATACCAGCGGGCGTTACTCATTGTCATGCGAATAATACCGATGCGCCGATGAAGCAAATCTATATTTTTGCGCCGCAATCTTCGGACGAAATGCAAGAATCTCTTCGTAATCTAAAAATTAAGAAAGGGTAAGATATTATGCCAAGACCGAAAACTAAGCAAGATTTAATCTCTGCTGGTAATGAGCAGTTTGAAAAAATGTGGAAAATAATCGATTCAATGAGCGATGACGAGCAGCGCGGATATTTCGACTTTGACGGCAAAGAGGCGCATTGGAAAAGGGATAAAAATCTTCGCGATATTTTGGTTCATCCGTATGAGTGGCATCAGCTTTTGTTGAATTGGGTTGAATCGAATCAGAAAGGACTCGAAAAACCTTTCTTGCCACAGCCTTACAACTGGAAAACTTACGGTGATATGAATGTCGAGCTTTGGCAGAAACATCAGAAAACTTCATATGACGACGCGATAAAAATGGTCAAGGAAAGTCACGAAAAAGTAATGAATTTGATTGAAGAATGCTCTGACGAAGAATTATTCACAAAAGGCGTATTTTCGTGGACGGGCGGCACGACCTTGGGAAGTTATTGCATATCGACAACCGCCAGCCATTACGACTGGGCAATGAAGAAAATCAAGAAATACCAAGCGGAATTAGTTACTAACTAAAAAATATCAAGTTTGAAATCAAAAACCCCGCACAAAGCAGGGTTTTTACTTTTCAATCTGGTATGCCCGATACGATTCGAACGTACGACCTTTGGCTCCGCAAGCCAACGCTCTATCCAGCTGAGCTACGGGCACGCATCCTTGATTGAATCGAGGTCGATTATATCAGGTTTACTAATCTGACGCAAGTTTGACCAGTCTATGGGAAGTGTAGTAGAATTATAGTAGTTTATGAAAAAACACATTAGTAAAGAAGCACTTAGGACAAGATGGTTTATGTTGGGTTTGGTGTCCGCTGCGCTTGGCGTACCATATGCTTTACTGATAAGAATAGCAGTTAGTGGCGATGCTGGAACTGATAGCCTAGTTTTGTTAATATTAAAATTTACCATAATTCTTGTTATTGCATTTGTGCCACTTTATAAATTTGTTCGTGATCATTTTTCGATTTTTAAGAAGTCTTTTAAGAATTTATGTATCATGGTGATATGTAATGTAATTTCGTCTTCATTCTGGATAATGTCAGTTGAACAGAGTAATGCTAGCTATGCGTCAATTGTTATGTTGTTGGCGCCAATTGTATTGGTGATTTTGTCTGCTAAATTAGTAAAAGATCGCATGACGCGTCGAGCAGCAGCAGGTATTTCTTTGGCAGCTGTTGGTGGAATTTTAGTAGTAGCGTTACCAGCATTACTGCAAGGTTCGGCTATATCGGATGTTTATCCACTAGCGACCATACTTTTACTGATTAATTGTATAGCGAATCCGTTAGTTATAGTCTTTCAGCGACGTAGTCATGAACAAGGCGTTCCGTTGACAGCCTTAGTTGGTCTAGTAGCGCTGGTAGCTGTTCCTGTGTTGTCTGCTATCTATATAGGAATGCATGGAGGTGACGCGATGATTAATGCGATGAGTAATTTATCGTGGCAAGTCTGGGTGGCGGCACTGTATTCGGGTTTAATAATCTCGTTTGCAGCTCGGAACTTAGCAGCTAGGAGCTACGAGCATACAGGAGCGGCGGTTAGAGGTGGACTGACCTATCTAGAAACTCTACTATCTGTAGTTTTGCCAATAATTGTTTTAGGAGAACACTTATCTATTGAAATGATGGTTGGCGCGCTACTTATCCTGGTTGGCGTATTTCTAGCCGAATCGGGCAGTAAGCATCATTTTCTAAAGCTAGGTTTTAAGCGGCATCCACGATACTTTCATCGTCATGGGAGATTTCGTTGATTAGTTATTTTACAGACGGTAGCGCCAGTCCGAATCCTGGGCCAGGTGGTTTTGGCGTTATTAAAAATGGTCAGCCGTGGTTGATTGGTGGTGAGCCAAGCGGCGCAGAAACAACCAATATCCGTATGGAGGGTTTTGCAATTTTGACAGCGCTCGAGGATGCGAACGGCGAAGAATGTGAAGTCACCACCGACAGTGAATTCTGGATAAATGTCTTGACGAAATGGGCGCCAAATTGGGAGCGTAATAATTGGCAAAAAAAAGGTGGCATTAAAAATCTCGACCTCGTACAACCTTTATATGAAAAGTACAAGAATTCTCATGCGAAATTGGTCTGGACGCGCGCTCATGTCGGGACAAAATTGAACGAAATGGCTGATGAATACGCTAACAAAGCCAGAGAATTGAATTTGCGTGATGCGGTAAAAGTTGATACAATAATTTAGCAAGTCAATATCAAGAGACGGCGAGGGACTGGCCCGACAACCCGTCAGCAACCAGTTGTTTAGGCAGCAATGCGGTGCTAAATCCAGCCGAAAGGAGAGATATTATGTCTAATAAAATTAAAGTTGAGTATAGAACCGCGGAGTCAGTTAGTCCGAGACATCCCGATAAATTGTGCGATCAAATTTCTGATGCGATTTTAGATGCATATCTGGAGAAAGACGAGAATGCTCGTGTGGCGGTGGATGTTTGTGGCGGTCACGGTAAAGTTTTCGTAACTGGCGAAGTTACATCGAACGCAAAGGACATTAGTGTTGCTGAAATCGTTCAGCGCATCGCTGGTGATGATATCGAAGTTGTCGAACATTTGGCGGAACAAAGCACAGAAATTGCGGCTGGCGTTGATACTGGTGGAGCGGGCGATCAGGGAATTATGATTGGCTATGCCTGTGATGAAACACCAGAACTTCTGCCACTCGAAGTGATATTATCGCGACGTTTAAATCAAACTTTATTTGAGAAATGGCCGTTTGATGGCAAGACACAAGTGACTTTGTGTAATGGTGAAATCGAGGCGGTCGTAGCGAGCTTTCAAAATGTTCATCACGATGAATTAGAAAAAGAAGTGAAAATCTGGCTGAAAGAAACAATTGCAAAATCAGGTTTTGCAATAGAGTTTGTGTCAGACTCACAGATTTTTGTTAATCCGACTGGCGATTGGCAACAAGGCGGTTTTGATGCTGATGCTGGTTTGACTGGGCGTAAGTTGGCGGTCGATAATTATGGTCCGCGCATTGCTATCGGTGGCGGCGCGTTCAGCGGAAAAGATCCCAGTAAAGTCGATCGATCGGCGGCATATATGGCGCGTCGCATCGCAGTTGATTACTTGCACGAACATAATGCAAAAGAAGTCTTCGTGCGACTGGCTTATGCAATTGGCGTGGCTGATCCACTCGAAAAATCTGTCATAATTGACGGTCGGCACGAGATTATTTCTAATAAGTACGATCTGACACCGCGTGGCATAATCAATTTCCTTGACCTGAAGCAGCCGATTTATGAACCAACGGCTCGATATGGTCATTTTGGCGAAGGTTTTAATTGGGACAAGTAACTTACCGTTATTCTAATGTGATAGAATAAATGTTATGGAAAAAATACACGGCGCGAAAATTGTAGTAATCGGTGGTGGAACAGGTTCGTTTGGCGTGCTTAGCGGTATTAAAAATTATGCGACTGATATAACAGCGCTGGTGAGTATGGCAGATGATGGCGGATCAACAGGGCAGCTGCGTGATGAACTCGGCGTTTTGCCACCTGGCGATGTTCGTCAATGCTTGGTTGCATTGTCGCATTCGCCTCGCGCTCGCGATTTATTCAACTATCGTTTCGACAATGGTGCTTTCGAGGGCCACGCCTTTGGTAATTTGTTTCTGGCGGCTTTGGAGAAAATGACAGGCAGTCTTGTTAAGGCAATTGACTTGGCTGATGAAATTTTGAATGTAGAAGGGAAAGTGGTGCCGATTACTTTGGATCAGGTTACAATATGTCTGGATCACGGCGGTAAAGAAACTCTGCGTCACGAGCGCAATATCGAAGGTGTGAAGTTTAAGAAATTGCGTCCAAAACTGTGGCTAGAACCAAAGCCAAAAGTCAATGAGTTTGCTATTCAGGCAATAATGGCGGCTGATGTGGTGATAATCCCACCAGGTAATTTATACAGAAGCATTGGTCCTGCGTTGATAGTGCCAGGTATTGGCGAAGCTTTGCAAAAGAGCACTGCCAAAAAAATCTATGTAGTAAATTCGGTTAACAAGCCTGGACAGACAGATAATTTTGCGGTACACGACTATACTGCCGAAATTGAGCGGCTGGCTGGTGGCGAATTTCTTGACTATGTGATTTACAATGTTCATCAACCACCGAAAAAATTGTTGGAAAAGTATGCCGCTGCGGGGGAATTGCCAGTGGAAATCAATGCCGCCGCGCTGAAACAAGCTCATTACAAGACAAAAGGTGCGAATCTCTGGGCGAATGAAATTTGGCAAAATCCCAATAAAAAAGATCCAATTGCATCAGAACGTACACTGATTCGGTACGATTCTGATATGGTGGCACGAAACATAATGAAAATTTACTTTTCCTGAAAGGGGCAAAAATGAAAACAGCGGTATTATTGGATTTTGACGACACGATTTTCGATACTTTAAAGTATATACGCTTAAGGGATGAGTTCTACGAGACAAACTTTGACGGGGAATTCAAAAAGCGGTTCTGGGGTTATGTTGATAGATATGCAAATGGCGAAATAGCTATGTTTGATATACATGATGTTCTTACTGATGACGAAATCAACGTTACGCGCAATCATTTGAACGAAGTAGCGCCTCAATTAGTACACTTAGATTTTCAAAACTTCATAGCGAAGCTAGACAAAAGTAGATTTTCTCCAATAATTTTGACTTTTGGTGAGCAGAAGTGGCAATTGACCAAAATTACAAAAGCTGGAGTGGATCTACCAGTCATATGCACTGATGTTAAGAATAAAACAGATCTATTAAAAAAATGGCAGCAAGGCGATTACTATAAAATCAACGATGAAATATTTAATTCGATAATATCAGTTGACGACAAGCTAAAGAATTTTGCTGGTTTTGATGAGTTGGCGAATGCTCGCGGATTTTTGATGCGAAGGAAGAAAATTGAAATGACCGCATCGGAAAACTTGCCGAGTAATGTAACTATTGTTGATGATTTTAACAGCGTGAAGTTGTAGGGGGTTGACTTTTCAAAACGTTTGTGCTATATTGGTGCTATTATGAAACAAAACACAAAAACTACAACCAAAAAAACCAGTAAACAGAGTACAAAGAAGACAGATAACTGTAAATGTCAATCTGTTCACGTACAAGAAAACGCAATGATTGAGCGTTCGATATTAGTTACATCACTACTTGTAAACCTATTTTTCTTGATTGCGTGGGTTACAATTCTTGCTAATAATGACTATGCGCATACTGTTGGGCGCGTGATTTATAACTTATAATTTGATAACAAGCCAAAACAGGAACAAACATCAAAATAAAGAAACTACCCAAGAGAAGGGTAGTTTTTTGCTTAGTTATCCACAGATTGTGTGAAAAAAACATCAAAATGTGGGTAAAAAGTCTAATAAAAGGCTTGCATGTGGGTGGTAGTGGGTAGTATAATAATTCCAGTGGAAATAAACAAACACCACAGAACCAAACAATATTAACTAAAACCAGGGAAGGCAATGAGCAAACTCGATTACTTTGAGCGAAAACTTGATGACAAGCGACGGTTAACCGTTCCAGTTGAGTTGCGCGCAGAATTCGAAAGCGGCATTGTAATCACGCGCGGTTTCGGGCAATATCTTCATCTTTATCCAAAATCAGTTTGGAGCAAAGAAATGGAAGAAGCCTTGGCTGGCGATATCTTGGATGAGCGAATTGCCGATTTGAACGACAAGTTTCGTACTGGCAAAAGCGAAACTGAGTTGGATGTCAAGCAAGGACGCATCACGCTAGAGCAGCAACTGGTTGAATACGCAGGTATCGAACAAGAAGTCGTTGCTGTGCGGGTTGGTCAATATTGGCGCCTAAGGAGAAAGACTCGGGACGACGTTCCCGTGATGAATCCTTAAATAAAATGTGATTCAAACGAGGGAAATCTCGAGCGAATCAAAAAGCACCTTAACAAAACAGAGGACACCTACGCGACAATCAGCCGGAAATCGATTGCCGGCCAAAAGAATCGTCGCACATGATTTACGAAAGTAAATCCCCAAAACTCCACCTCACACATAAGTCTCTCATATGGTTGCGCGACCGTTACATAACGATAGTGCAAGCATCTTGAAACAAAATAAAACAAACAATCAACAAACAAAAACTGGTTGTCGCATAGGTGCCCTCCGTAAACCAAAGAATATGATAAATACAACACCACAACAACTCCATATTCCAGTTCTTCTTGACGCTGTTTTAGATTTGCTAAAACCTCAAGAAGCGCAAAACTACTTGGATCTGACAGCCGGCTATGGTGGTCATGCACAAGCGGTAATTGCTCGCATTGGCGATGCAAATCTTGCGACATTGGTTGACCGCGATGAATTCGCAATCAGCCAACTAAAAGAGCTAGAGCAAAATGGCGCGTGTTTGATTAACACTGATTTTCTCAGTGCAGTAAACCAGTTGGTCGAAGCAGACAAGCAGTTTGATATGATATTGTTGGATCTCGGTGTTAGTTCACCACAATTGGACAAAGCCGAACGCGGATTTTCGTTTATGCACGATGGCGTGCTTGATATGCGCATGGATCGCAGTCAAAATTTGACTGCTGCAGAAATTGTAAATAGCTATTCAGAAAAAGAATTAGCGAACCTTATTCAAAAGTACGGGGAGGAATCACCAAAACTGGCAGCTAAAATTGCAAAGGGAATCGTACGAAGTCGAACAAAAAAATTGTTCACCACCACGCACGAACTGGCAAATTTAATCGCTGAAATCTCGCCGCGACGGAGTAAAATCCATCCCGCGACGCGCACCTTCCAAACTTTGAGAATCGTTACTAACGATGAACTCGGACAAGTCGAAAGAACGTTACCGCTCTTGCCAAGATTATTAAAACAAGACGGACGAGTTGCGATAATTTCTTTCCATAGTCTAGAAGATCGTTTGGTAAAAAACTTTCTCAAAGAGCAAAATAACGCCGGTTACGAGGCCGAACTTGCCGTACTAACCAAGCACCCAATTGCCGGCACATTAGATGAAAACAATCCGCGAGCACGTAGCGCAAAACTACGAGCCGCAGTAAAAATAAATAAATGAAAGGACTTGTTTTATGCAAATTCAAGTTACAAACAAGTCGCGCGCACAAAAAGTTGTGGTTCGCCACGGCAAATAGCGTGTGAATTGGTGAGTCGCCAAAATAGGCGGCTCACCAACAAGTTTTTGAAAATCGTAGAAAAGGAAAAACAAATAATATGACACAGAATCGCCAACAGTTCGTTTCGACGCGCAAGCATCAATTTACTACTTCTTCCTCTGGTGCTAGCGCATGGGGACGCAACCAGAATTTAACTCCATTTGCGAGTGGCGCAAAACTTGGTCCGATTGCTAATGTGGTTCTAATTATACTTCTAATTGCTTTTTTGGGACTGCTATATTTGACTCAACTTACTAGGACATCGACATTTGGTTACGAAATGAATGAAATTAATGCCGAAAAGTCGCAACTAGCGGCAGAACAAGACGACTTGAAAATTGAAAGTGCGCGCCTGCAATCGCTAACTCGCGTACAAGATTCTGCGGTGGCGGCGACTATGACAACTCCAGTTGACAGTAATTATATGGAGTAAAATGGGCGAGTCAAAAACATCTCGCGCTCAATTGTTGGTCGGTCTGCTATTTTTGGCACTGGCCATTTTTGCGGTTCGACTTTTTCATATTCAAGTAATCGAACACGATAAATATTTGGCGCAAGCTGACGAAATGCAAATTAGTAAACGCACAATTAATCCTGAACGTGGCGAATTATTTGTTCGCGACAAGGACGGCACGCTATCTCCTTTGGTATTGAATCAAACGGTTTATACGGTATTCGCTGATGCAACTCAGATAAAAGATGCTAATAAAATTCGCGATGTAATGCAACGAATTGCTGGCGGGCAAGTTATTGCTAATAATCTTGAAAAGTTGAATAATTCCAAATTACAATATGTGGTGTTGGCGCGACAAGTTACGCACACGCAGGCTGAACAAATCCAAGAAGAGAATTTGTCGGGCATTGGTCTGCAGTCCACATCGCGTCGCGTTTATCCTGAGGGCGGTTTGGCGGCTCAGTCGCTTGGTTTTGTGAACGCTGACGGGGAGGGGCAGTATGGCATCGAGCAATACTTGAATAAAGAATTAACTGGCGAAACTGGATTGCTCCAATCAGTAACAGATGTACGAAACATTCCTTTGACAATTGGCGCTCATGATGTGTCAATTCCAGCGAAAGACGGCACAAACTATGTCTTGTCAATTGATCGTGGCGTACAAGCCGGTGTGGAACGCGCGCTGAGCGATGGTCTAAAGAAAGTCAGCGCGACCAAAGGTAGCGCCATTGTTATGGAAGCTGAAACTGGTCGAATTGTCGCAATGGCTAATTTGCCTTCGTATAATCCATCAGACTACAATAAAGTGAACGATGCTGCGGCTTTTCAGAACGCAGTCACTATGCAGCCATATGAACCTGGCTCGGTGATTAAGCCTTTTACGATTGGCGCGTCTATGGATAATAATTCTATTAGCCGTTCATCTACTTTTCGAAACACAGGTTGTGTTAAGGTGTCGGATGCTAATGTATGCAACTTTTACAGGCAGGTTGATAATCAGACTCTGGATATGACAGAGGTTTTGGCGTATTCGCTTAACACAGGAGTGATTTGGGCGCTGGAACAAATGGGTGGTGGCGACATAAATCTGACGGCGCGACAGCGACTTTATAATTACTTTACTAATAATTTTCGATTTGTGCAAAAAACCAATATTGAAATTAGTGGCGAAGCTGTTGGTTCGATTATGAAGCCGGATAGTCCGAATGGCGCACGGGTTACTTATTCAAATATGACATTTGGTCAGGGCGTAAATTTAACTATGATTCAAGTGGTCGCAGCGTTCTCGGCAACGATTAATGGCGGAATTTACTACCAGCCAACTATAATATTGGGAACTGTAAATAAAAATGGCGAACTAGTTGAAGAAAAACCCAAAGCAGTTGCCAATAACATACTAAAGCCTGAAATATCAAAAAATCTGAAAGAGATGATTCGTTCAATACGCGCCGACAATACTTCTTCTACCAGAGTAGATCGAGGATATTATGTTGGCGGTAAATCTGGTACTGCCGAAACTATAAATCCCGTTACTGGCAAATATGGCGGTCAAACGGTTGGTTCATATTTAGGATTTATTGGGGACGCGACAGGAACGCCAAAATATGCGATAATGGTAAGGGTAGATGATGGAAAGGTGGCGGCTGGCTCGACCACGGGCTCAGCGGCGGCGCAGCCAATATTTAACGAAATCAGCCAATTTGTAATAGAATACGAAGGAGTAACGAAGTGAACGAATTATTAGAACAGCTAATCCCAGTGGTTACGAAGATGTTTCTGCTTGGTGGCGGAGCGTTTTTACTGGCGTTTGCTCTGACTCCGATCTATACTTATTTTGCGTACAAATATAAGTTTTGGAAAAAGCAAAAGTCAGTAACGCTTGATGGCAAGAAATTAACTGTCATTGGCAAGTTGCACGCTGCAAAAATCGCGCGACATGTGCCGACAATGGCAGGCTGTGTTTTTGTGTTAGCAATTGCAATTACGACATTGTGTTTTAATCTCAGTAGGCCACAAACTTGGTTGCCGTTAGCTGCTCTAATTGGTGGCGCGATTGTTGGGCTGATTGATGACATTCTAAATCTTCGTGGTAAAAGTGCAGTTGCTGGTTTGCGTGCGCCAATTAAATTTACAATGGTGGCGATTTTAGGACTGGGTTTAGGCTGGTTCTTTTGGCATAAATTAGGTTTTACTGCAGTGCACGTGCCATTTATTGGTGAATGGGAATTGGGTATTCTTATGGTTCCACTCTTTGCCTTTGTTGTTATTGCGGCGGGTAATGCGGTCAATATCAGTGATGGTTTAGATGGCTTGGCGGGCGGCTTGGCGGCGTCGGCATTTACAATGTTCGCTGTGATTGCGTTGCTTGGCCAACAGTTTGGTTTGGCTGGTTTTTGTCTAACAATAGTTGGCGCGCTCTTGGCGTATCTGTGGTTTAATGTTTATCCAGCGCGATTCTTTATGGGCGACGTTGGCTCGTTTGCGCTGGGTGTTAGCCTTGGCGTTGTGGCGATGTTGACTAATTCGCTGTTCGTCTTGCCAATTATTGGAGTAGTTTTTGTTATTGAAACTAGTACAGTCATTATCCAGCAAATCAGCAAAAAGTTACGCAATGGCAAGAAAATTTGGCCAGCTACGCCAATTCATCATACTTTTGAAGCAAGAGGTTGGCCAGAAACAAAAGTTACTATGCGATTTTGGGTAATTGGTAATATTGCGGGTATTGTTGGTATTATTATCGCATTGGCTGGGGGTAATATTTAATGGGTAGACAGAGAAAATCTGTTTCTTCAAATCAAGGTAGTTGGCGTCATAGAGTTGTAGCTGAGGCGACCAGTAGCATTCGAGAGGCGCTTTTCGGTACGACTGACGCGCTGAAATTAGGCCGAAAGCATCGACCTGATTATTTAATGGTAGTACTCATCTCGATTCTGGCTTTGATTGGACTAATAGTGCTATTTTCAATTACACCTGCATTAACTAATGGTGACGATACTGCGACATTGCGCTTTATGCTTCGGCAAGCGTTCTTTCTAGCGGTTGGTATAGGGGCTTTTATTGGAGCTGGCAAAATACTACCTCTTAATTTTTGGCAAAAATACGGCACAAAGATATTTATTGTGGCTCTTGTTGCGTGCTTTTTATTGCCAATCATGGGGGTTTTAGGCATTCCGCCAGCGCGTTGCACGCTGGGCGCTTGTCGTTGGTATAGTTTGGGTAGTATTGGAACATTCCAGCCAGCAGAATTCTTAAAATTTGGGATTGTGTTGTTTGTGGCGGGATTTCTAGCAACGCAAACTGCGCAGGGCAAACTAAATTCAATTAAAGAATCGCTATTGCCGCTTGCATTAATAGTCGGATTGTCTTTGTTTATAATTGTTATTATGCAAAAGGATCTTGGCACTGGAGTGTCATTAGTGGCTATTGTTCTGTGTCAGTTGTTGATTGCTGGTGTGAAAACTAAGACAATTTTTGCTGCTGTTATGGGCCTGGGCGCTTTGGGGGTAGTGTCGATTTTAGTTGCGCCACATCGATTGGCGCGCGTTGCAACTTTTTTTGGTCAAGGCAACGAAGTGGCAGATTACCACATCAATCAAGCTATGATTGCGCTCGGTTCGGGTGGCGTAACTGGACGAGGACTAGGGCAGTCGGTGCAGGCTTTCGGGTGGTTGCCTGAAGCAATTCACGATTCTATCTTTGCGATTTTGGGCGAAACATTGGGATTTGTCGGACTGCTTGCTATTATCTTTATCTTTGCAATGCTTCTGAAACGAATTATCGAAAAAGTTGATTTTCTTGAAAATATGTATCTTCGGCTCATTGTGGCTGGCGTGTTTGGCTGGATTACGGCGCACGTAATTATGAATATTGGCGCGATGACGCATTTGTTGCCACTAACGGGAATTACTCTTCCGCTAGTGAGTTTTGGCGGCACATCGATGTTATTTATTATGACAAGTCTAGGCCTAGTGTTTGCGATTTCTCGCTATACAATGCATAGCAAAGTAAAAGTAAAGGAAGGAGACCAACGTGCGAATTCTATGCGTAGGCGGCGGCTCGGGCGGTCACATTACGCCAATCGCGGCAGTCATCAATAATTTGCGCAAGCAAAAGCCTCGCGCCGATATCAGGGTTTGGTGTGATCGTGGGTATGCTTTGCAAACGCGACAATTGCTTGATGTGAATACGCGCGTTGATGTTATAGTAAGCGGTAAATATCGGCGATATGCCAATTTGTCGCTGTGGTCGCATGTTCGTTATCATATGATCAAGACGCACTTGGCGAATTTTGTTGATATATTCAAAATATTTTTTGGTTTTCTTCAGAGTTTAGTCAAATTGATAATTTGGCGACCGAATGTGATTTTCTGCAAAGGTGGATTTGTTTGTTTGCCAGTTGGCATAGCGGCACGCGTCCTTAGAATTTCTGTGGTAATTCACGATTCTGATAGTGTACCTGGGTTAACAAATCGTGTTTTAGCGCGGTTCGCAAGCTCGATTGGTACTGGCTTGCCAATTGAAAATTATCCAAACTACCGAAGGAGTATAACGAAATTTGTTGGCATTCCAGTTCGCGAAGGTTTCAAAATTCTAAACACAAAACAAAAAGATTTCGCCAAGGAGCAATTTAATTTTTCTGCTGACAAAAAATTGGCTGTTGTAATTGGTGGCGGTTTGGGCTCACGGAATTTGAATGAGGCCGCTCTGTTGGCTGCTCCTAATATTGTCAAGAATGATATGCAAATGCTTATTGTCAGTGGCGATAATCAAGGTTTTCCAATCGATAATTTACCGCCTAATGTTCAAGTTATACCTTTTATAACAGATGGAATGCCAGATTTACTAGGCGCCGCAGATGTTGTTGTGACGCGCGCCGGAGCTACATCTTTGGCCGAGCTAGCAGCTGTGGCGACGCCAACTATAATTGTACCGAACCATCATTTGGCTAGTGATCATCAAACTAAGAACGCAGCTGTTTACGAGGCGGCCGATGCTGCGCTGGTGATTAATCCGCGCGAGTTGGAAAATACCCCGACGGCCTTAGGTCTTGAAATTTTGAGGCTTGCTAAAAATGAAAAGCTAAGTAAAAGGCTTGGTCAAAATTTACATAAATTCAGTAAGGCTAATGCGCTTGAGCAAATGACAGAAATGATTCTAAAGGCGATAAAATAATGAAAATAGTAGGGCGGCGGGACAAGAAAAGGCAAAGTGAGCGACGAGGTCGTTATAGCGATGAGTTGCGCACTGAACTAAATACGAGTTTTACTCGCGGTTCGACATTGTCGGCTATGCGGCCAGTTGAGCGCGAGAAATCTGATCGCCAAAAGGAACACGATTTGCGAGCTTGGCGCCAAAAGCTGAGTGGAATTTTAGTAATTGTTGCATCAGTTTGCGGACTGGGGTTGCTTGCCCTGATGCAATTTAGCGGATCTTTTTCAGATGTTATTACAAATGTATCGAATCTGGAAAATAGTGATAATTATACTAAAATTATAAATGAATATTTGGCAAAAAATCCATTTGAGAGATTCGAATTTGCGCGTCGTAATGATAATCTGACTAATTACATAGCAGAGCAAGCGCCAGAAATCAAGATGGTCGATATTAAGCAATCTGGTATGCTACTTGGCAAAGTTCAGTTAGATTTTCGCGAACCTGTTGCAATGTGGGTTGTTTCAGGCGCTGTTAGTTATGTTGATGCTGATGGCGTAGTGTTTACGCACAATTATTTTGCAGAGCCAACAGTAACAATTACCGACAATAGCGGTGCATCAATTGACAGTAATGCGGTTGCCTCCTCAAGATTTCTAAGATTCATAGGGCAGGTAACAGCTGAATTGAAGAAAAGCAACAATGACGTCGAGAAAGTGGTAATTCCAGCGGGCGCAATTCGCTACGTGGAGTTCTATTTGACTGAGCGCAAGTATCCTTTCAAAGCTCAAATTGATCGCGACGCATTAGGGCAGGCAGTTGATATTGCAAATATGGTGAAATATTTGGACACAAATAAAATTATACCGCAATATGTCGATTCTCGAATAGCTGGAAAAAGCTACTGGAAATAAAGTACTTATCCCTGCCCACCCCTGCTAGAAGCGTCAGGGCAGGGAGCAGGTTAGTGAGTGTTTTTATAACTTTACATAATTTTTGTAAAAAGTCAAATTCTAAGCGATTGCAAAAAACAGGGCAGTGCAGAAGTATTGTAATATAATAATTCGTAATATTTGCAATAACAAACAACAAGTGTATCTACAATAAATGATGGGGCTGTGGAAAACTATTATTTCACAATAAAATAACAAAAATACAAATAAATCAACAAAGATATTAAACTGTTGCAATTTTTGCTACATGCAATAACGTATGTTTATGTATTGAGTTGTTATGTAAAGGAGCTAAAATTAAAAAATATGACTAAATTAAATTGCAAGAGAAGCTTAAATAATATAATTAAATAAACAAAAACCTTCAAAACTTCACCGCTCATAGAATGCAGAGGAAATTTGTCTTAGTCCAATGTTGGTCGTTGTAAAGTTAGATTTGTGTCGCAAAAGATATATTGTGCGACATTAATAATATCGCACGAAAACGATTGTAAGTACGTCCCTGCTTGTGCTGTGTCGGCCATATATTCCTTGATATTTATTATAATATTTTTATATAATTGAAATTGCTTACGCGTTCTTGCCTGTGTGCTGTGTTGTGATTTTTTACAACATTTCACCCTTTATTATGCATACTGTGCATCTCCTCGTTGATTACTGATCGCACGCAAACCAGTATTTATAGGCGAATATTGTGAATAACAGTGGCGGGACAATACTTTTGCTACTATGAAAAGATGCGTTTAGGGTTCGTCTTTTCATTAAAATCTTAATGTCGCAAAATACTTTTTCTCTAGTATCTTGTTCAACAAGGTAGGGTAATGCCATTGCCTAAAACAAAGCAGGGTATTTTCTCCCCTGCTCTTGCTGGAATATTTTATTGCGACTGAATTTCGTTAAGTAAATATGGTAAAAATATTTACACAACGCCCTGAGCTGTCATAGCTTCGGCAACTTTACGAAAACCAGCTACATTAGCGCCAATCACCAAGTTGTCGGGTTTGCCGCAATCTTTAGCGGCTTGGCTGATATTATGATAGATATTAATCATAATATCTCGTAGTTTGGCGTCGACATCGTCAAAATCCCAGCTCATTCGCATAGAATTTTGGCTCATTTCTAAGGCGCTGACTGCTACACCTCCAGCATTGGCAGCCTTGCCGGGTGCAAATAAAATGCCTTTTTTCAGGAAAAGATTAATCGCTTCTGGGGTGGAGGGCATATTTGCGCCTTCGCCTACGACTGTGCAGCCGTTAGCAATCAGGGCTTTGGCGTCCTTGTCGTCCAACTCATTTTGAGTGGCGCAGGGCATAGCAATATCGCATTTAGCAGTCCAAACATCTCGACCTTCGGTATAAGTGGCTTTTGGATGAAATTCCAAATAGCTGGACAGGCGTCCTCGATTAACTCCTTTGATTTGCTTAACAGTGTCAAGATTGATGCCATTTGGATCATAAATCCAACCAGACGAGTCGCTAGCGGTAACAACCTTAGCGCCGAGCTGCTGGGCTTTCTGAATCGCGTGAGTAGCGACATTGCCTGATCCAGAAATAGCGATGATTTTGTCCTTAATGCTATCGCCGTGATCACGAAGCAACTCATCGATTAAATAAACCAAGCCGTAACCAGTTGCCTCTGTGCGCGCCAAGGAGCCACCGTAAGACAAACCTTTGCCGGTTAGAATGCTCTCATATGAGCTGGTCAATCGCTTATATTGACCATACATATACCCAATCTCACGAGCGCCTGTGCCGATATCACCAGCTGGCACGTCAATGTCTTTGCCTATATACTTAGACAGCTCAGTCATAAAACTCTGACAAAAGGCCATTATCTCGCGATCGCTTTTGCCCTTAGGGTCAAAGTCGCTACCGCCCTTGCCTCCCCCAATAGGCAACCCAGTTAGAGAGTTCTTGAAAATCTGTTCAAAACCCAAGAATTTAATAACACTTAAATTCACAGAAGGATGCAAACGTAGACCGCCTTTATAAGGTCCGATTGCATTATTAAATTGTACACGATAGCCACGATTAACCTGAGTTTTGCCGTTGTCGTCAACCCAAGACACTCGGAAAATCAAACAGCGGTCTGGTTCAACTAATCGTTCCAGCAGACCGGCTTGCTCGTAAATAGGATTCTGGTTTATAACAGAACGCAATGATTCCAGCACTTCGACAACCGCTTGAACAAACTCAGGCTGATCTTTACAGCGTGTTTGCACATTTTTTATTACACGATTTACGTAACTCATTGTATGAAACTCCTCTACTATTGCTTTATTCTAGCGACGCCCTTTTTTGCGATTTTGACGTTGTTGCTTCTTCTTTTTCTGAGTTTGTTTTTTCGCACGATTTTTTTCAGAAGTTGATTGATCAGACTTAGCTTTGAAATTGTCATCTGATTTTCGAGTTTCTGGTAAGCCAACTTCGTTCACGCCGCGCTCGACGGCTGATTCAGCAGCGCGAGTCAGTTCACTTTCGTATTCGTCATCCGTAACTTTATTCTCGTTGATGTCAGTTTTGCGCAAATGGAAAACGACTTTGATAACTTCGTTCTGTAAAGTTTCTTGCAAGCTGTCGAACAGTTTCTGCGATTCGCTGCGATATTCAACAAGCGGATCACGCTGACCGACACTACGCCAGTGAATGCCTTCACGCAAATGTTGCATATTCTCGAGGTGCTGCATCCACAAAACGTCTAAAACTTGCATATAAATTTCACGTTCTGCACCACGCAGAAGTTGTGCACCGATCTCTTTTTCTTGCTTATCGTAAAGTTTTACTATTGTAGTACGCGCTTCAAGTACGCGTTTTTTGTCATTCTTGATCTGTGCAATCTTTTGCAAATTCTCGCGCGAAATTGGAAAGACGTTCAAGAATTCGTCAGCCAATTCTTTCTTTAATTTGCGTTGTCTATGTGCAAAGAAATTCTTTAAACGCGCATCGATCAGTCGAAGAATTTCTGGGCTGATATCATCTCCTTCCAAGATCTTTCGACGAATTGAATAGACAACTTTGCGGTGGCGGTTGATGACATTATCGTATTGAACAACGTTTTTTCGTGTGTCGAAGTTGTAGCCTTCGACGCGCTTTTGGGCAGCTTCAAGAGTTTTGCTGACGGCCTTATTTTCGATGGCTTGATCATCAGCTACGCCCAGTCGATCCATCAGCATCGAAATACGTTCGCCTTGGAAAATGCGCATCAAATCATCTTCGGTTGAGACATAGAAAACACTGTCGCCTGGGTCGCCTTGACGACCGCCACGACCACGCAACTGATTATCAATACGGCGTGATTCGTGTCGTTCGGAACCGATAACCACCAAGCCACCTTTGTCGGCAATGCCGTCGCCAAGCATAATATCTGTTCCACGACCAGCGATGTTGGTTGCCAACGTAACTGCACCCTTCTGTCCGGCGCGAGCTACGATTTCAGCTTCGCGTTCGTTATTCTTGGCGTTAAGCATCTCGTGCTTGATACCTGCGCTATTCAGTGCCTTAGAAATCAACTCATTCTTGGCGATTGACGCCGAGCCAACCAAAACTGGACGACCAGCTTTATTGTATTTCTTTATATCATTGACAATTGCCTTGATCTTGCCAGTTTCTGAGCGGAAGATTTTATCGTTATGATCTTTTCTGGCCATTGGTCGATTGGTTGGAATCTGAATGACATCAAGACCATAAATTTGCTGAAACTCTTCGGCTTCGGTGAACGCAGTGCCAGTCATACCAGATAACTTATCATACAGACGGAAATAGTTTTGGAAAGAAATTGTCGCCAAAGTTTGCGATTCTTCACGAACAGTAACGTGTTCTTTGGCTTCGATTGCCTGATGTAGTCCCTCGTTATAGCGACGACCATTCATAAGGCGACCAGTAAACTCATCGACGATGATGACTTCGCCGTCGTTTGTGACTACGTAATCTTTATCACGCTTGAATAAAGTTTGGGCTTTCAAAGCTTGATCCATATGATAGACTGAGCGAAGATGTTCTGGTGAATACAGATTTTTCAACCCAAGCATTTTTTGAACTTTATCAACGCCACGATCAGTCAAAGTAACGCTACGACGCTTCTCATCGAGTTCGAAATCACCGTCACTTTCTTCGTCTTTGCCATCTAAACGCTTGCCAGTTAAAGGATTTTTTAGTCCAATATTCTGCATTGTTTTGGTTGGCGGTGTTAGCTGCGCTGCAACAGCGGCAAACTTGATATACAAATCAGGATTTTCGGCGGCTGGCGCAGAGATGATCAGCGGCGTGCGTGCTTCGTCAACCAAAATTGAGTCGACCTCGTCGACAATCGCAAAATTCAATTCGCGCTGGCGCAATAGTTCTGGCTCTGAAACCATATTGTCGCGCAAATAATCAAATCCAAATTCGTTATTGGTTCCATATGTGATATCAGCAGCGTAGGCTTCTTTCCTGGAGCACGGTTTAAGGTTAGCCATGCGCTTGTCGTAGTGGTCAGAATTGGTGAAATCTGCATCGTAAATAAACGACTGTTCACTGATAACAACTCCAGTTGAAAGACCGAGTGCGTGATACAGTGAACCCATCCAACCACCATGCAACTGAGCTAGATAATCGTTGACCGTCACCATATGCACACCACGACCAGTCAATGCATTAAGGTAAACTGGCGCCGTTGCGACAAGAGTTTTGCCTTCACCGGTTTTCATTTCGGCCACATTGCCTTCGTGCAAGGCGACACCGCCAACCAGCTGAACATCGTAATGACGCTGACTCAGCACGCGCGTGGACATTTCGCGCACTACTGCGAAAGCCTCGGGTAAAATCTCGTCGAGCGCATCTTTTCGTTTCTGCGCGACGCGGCGCTGACGAATAGCATCAAGCGCGTTGAAATCGTCAATTGTCGCAGTTCCCGCGCGCGCATATTTGGCGCGGTCTTCGTCACTTAGTTTATTTGTGAGTTTACGCTCGGCAATAATGTCGTCCTTACTGGACTTTGTGCTGGCTTTGGAAATTTTTGCTTTCTTGTCACTATCGTCTTTGCTGGCGTCCTTAATAGCGGCGCGTTTGCTCAACTTTTGATATTTCTTTTTCAGAATCTCAGTTTGCTTGGCTAATTCCTTGTCGTTCATTTTGGAATATTTCGATCCCAATGTATTAATTTCATCGACCCTTTTCTGTAGGCGACGCAAGATTTTTTTCTGAGGATCGCCAAAAACGCGACCCAGCATTTTCTGCTTTCTATCGACTTCAACAGTTACAGCACTCTCGCTTTGCTTCTTCTTAGCCACTTTAAAAACTCCCTCACTAAATTATTATGTGACAATTTTATCATAAATCGTCAGAAGACACCACTATTTTCGACGCAGAGACCGCTTTACAAAACCCATAATGCCACTGTGTCGTCTGCTGTCGTTGCTTCTCTCGGTTTTATAACGACGAATCTGCCCGCGAAGTTTAGCTTCGACGATATCGACGGCTGCCAAAATATTTGGCGCAGCGTCCTTAGCAACCAGTTTTTCATCAGGTAAAATAAGAACTACTTCACATTCGTATTTATTATTATTTTTTTGATTGATCTGCTCAACACGAACTGACGCAAAAGCTGTTTCGCGTGCTTTGCGCGGAATATAATCCACTAACTTAGAAATCTTTTTATTGATGTATTCGTGAGATTTCTTGTCGATATCTAGATGAATTCCTGTAATCTCAATATTTAAACCTTTACTCATTTTTCCTCCAATATTATATTATACTTTATAAAATTTCTCTGCCACCCAGATACTTACGCAGAACTTCCGGCACGGCGACTGTGCCATCTTCGTTTTGGAAGTTCTCAATAATGCCAATCAGTGGTCGCTCGGAATAAGCTGTTGCGTCGTTAGTGTGCGCCAATTCTAGTTTTCCATCACTGGTTCGGACGCGGGTCTTCATCGCGCGAGCCTGGAAATCTGTGATGTAATCAGCAGTGTGTGTTTCGCGGTATTGCTTTTGCGAAGGCAACCACACCTCGATGTCGACACCACGAGCATTTGGTCGACCAATGTCGGCAGTGCATTTTTCCAGTACGCGATACGGCAAGCCGAGCGCGGCCATCAGATATTCTTGAATTGCCACCATAAACCAGTGCTCTTCAAGACTGTTTTTGGCAGTAGAAAAACTCTCCATTTCGAGTTTATTGAATTGATGCAAACGAAAGATTCCTTCGGTATCCTTTCCGTAAGTACCTGCCTCACGACGAAACGCCGTCGTATATCCAACCAAGCGAATTGGTAAATCTTTTTCATCGATGATCTCATTCATATACATTGGCGACAAAGTATGTTCCGCTGACGCGTTTAGCCACAGATCTTCGTCCTCAATCTTATAAGTCTGTTCTAATTTATTTAGTCGACCCGTCGCTTCAAATACGGCGGTTTTTGCAACCGCTGGTGGTAAAACAAAGGTGAATGGCTTATCGGAAATTGCTTTACTTAAACCAGCATTTTCAATAATTTCGCGGATTTTATCTGGGTCCGTCAAAGTATCAATGCCGAATTGCCACAGCGCGAATTCCAATCGCGCCAAATCGCCTTTGATATAGACAAAACGCGAACCAGCGATTTTAACACCACGTTCTGAATCGATCCAATCGCGCTTTTCGGCTATTTCAGCGTGCGATAGTGGCGTAAAGTTAAATTCCGGCAATTTACCAACGGTTTTCGCAACAATATTTTCTTCCTCAGTTTTACCAACAGGCACGCTTTCCATTGCCATATTTGGAAATTCCTTTAACAAAGCGATAAACTTTTCATCGGTATTACGTAAATATTCTTCTCGTTCGGCTAGCTGAATTTTGATTTGCTTGCCTTTATCGATCAGTGATTGCTCGGGCTTACCATTCTTCATCTGTGCCGCTACATTGTTGCGTTGCTCACGCAATTCGTCAACTTGTGTCTGCAAATCGCGTTTTTCAGCGTCGAGCGCCAACAATTCCTTGACCGACAATTTGCCATAATTTTTATTGATAGCATTTTGCTGAACTTTTTCAGGGTTCTCACGGATATATTTAATGTCTAACATATGTATATTATAGCACAAACCACACGGTTGCAATGCTCGGCTTCAAGCAATCTAAATTTGATGTTAAAATAGATTTATGAAAAAATCCACTAAAGTCAGTAAAGTTTCTTTTTGGCGCGATATGTTTCTCTATTTCTGGTTCTTTTCTCTAATTGGTCATATTGTAGAACTGATTTGGGGTATTCTTGGCGTGGCGATTGGTTTCAAAACTTGGGAAGCATTTTTGACAATTCCGATTTTTGCGGTGGCGATTCCGTACGGATTTGGTGCAGTAGCACTTCTTCTGACGCTTTATCCGCTGTTTCGCAACAAGAAAATCAATGTGGCGACAGCTTTTGTTTTAAGCGCACTGATCACTACCGCAATTGAATTTATCTGTGCACTTGGGGCGGTTTTAATATTTGGAAGCAATCCATTCTGGGACTACTCTAATTACTCTTTTAATTTATTTGGTTTTATTTGTCTGCAAAACAGTCTCTTATTTGGTTTAGGATCATTAGTAATGCTGAGATATCTGTTTCCGTTATCTGAGAAAATCTTGCAACGTGTCAAAGGTAAATATGTCTGGGTCACTTTCTGGATATTATTCGTTGGCTATATTGCGGTTCAAATTGCTCGTTTTACGATTTGGCGTTAATCGTCACAATCTTTGATAAGAATATTTCCACTTGGCATTCTGAGTCTGACTTCACAGACTTCATCATCGGTAATTTGTCGTTCACGCTTGATAATCTGTTCAATTTGTTCGCTGACGGGATTGGGCAGTTCATAATTTGCCGGAATTGACCAGAACCAAATTCCCAGCATAGTACACGACATAATCGAGAACAAGACGAACGCGCCTAGCGTTCCCGCGATTTCCTGCGTTAGATGACGACGCTGTTTTACATCCATCAAGCCTTGACCTGTTGCGATGAAAAAGCCAACCAGCGTAAATAGCGATACGGCAAAACTGCCAGCCGCCAGCCAAAGCCACACTTCCTTTGCAAAGTTGTTTTGAATTAATAAAACAGTGAAAAATACACTAGTTGTAATGGCAGCTGCTAGTATGATAAACCCAAATATATGAAAGAATACGCCAATGGTTGCAGCCACAGGGCTGACGCGCGGTTGAATTTCTTCGCGAATCTCGACTGCTTTGGATTTTATTTCGGCGGCGCTAGCTTTGGCAGATTCTTTCGCCTTGTCCTTTTTGGTCTTTACTTCGTCTTTGATTATGCTGGCCTTCTCCTTGATAATGCCAACTTGCATTTTGCCGACTTGCACATTGCCATCTTTAGCGAATTTTTTGACCTTGCGAGTGAATTCGGCATTTTTGATATTATCAAGCGTAATCGGTTCACCGCGCATTTCCAGTTTCTCACCAGCGGTTTTGGCAGCTGGCGCAATTGCCCACACAATAATATAGACGATAATAAGGGTACCAAAAGACGGGATAATAGTTAAGATAACCACCAGAATACGAAGCAGAGTTACATCTTCCCAGCCGATATAAGCTGCCAATCCAGCAATAACGCCGCCGAACATTCCGCTATCCTCATCACGGTAGAAGCGCTTGCTTGGACCGTCTTTGCCGTGAGTAAATACGTTGTCTTGCCAATTTTCATCAGTGTTTTGGTTGTCGTCTTTGAAATCACGTGGCTCGCCCAATCGTTCACGAATAGCATTGATGTCACTTAACGTAATAACGCCATCACGATTCACACCTCGCTCGTCCAAAATTTCAGTCATTCGAATTTCGATATCGTTCATTAACTCTTCATCACTGAGAGATTTTCTGACCTCGCGCAGATATTTTTCCAATTCTACTTTGGCTGCGATGTCGATTTCGTATGGCGTGCGTGCCAAGTGAATGCGGGTTATTTCGTTCATTTTGTCTCCTTTCCGATGGTTCGCATCGTTTTATTTATTACTCGAATCTCCTTGCTCAGTTCGTCAGAAATACTTCGTCCCAATTCAGTTATGGTGTAATATTTCCGTGGTGGTTTGTTCGGCGTGTCCTCCAGCCAAGTATAAGTCAACAACCCATCGCGTTGCAGTCGTGATAACAGCGGATAAATCGTGCCCTCAACTACGGTCATGCCCGATTCGCCTAACTGTCGGATAATATCCGAAGTATAAATTGGCTTGCGTGCTAAGATTAGCACCATATGACTGAGCAGCCCCTTTCGCATTTGAGTAGTGAGTTGTTCGGCGTAACGTTTTGCAATGCCGTATTCTTTGTAATCCATACTACTATGTTATACAAGGTAGTAAGAAAAGTCAAGAGTTTTATTTTTCTCGAGAAATTCTTTTGTGATTAAATCGTTTATGCTAAAATAATCATATGGATAAGGATATTCTGGCACACAAAAAATTTGTCGAAGACGAAGTCGCGTGTCTAAAAAAGAAACCCAATCACGAAAAAGCTACTGCCCTGTTGTCGTATCACGATATTATGACGCGGAATTTTCAACACGAACGACAAATTCACCTCTACGTGACGTTCTTCTTCGCCCTGTTGATGTTTGTGTCGTGGGCGGCGGCTTTGGCGATGATACTGGCGCTGGGTGGCTTTGATATTCTGATACTACCTATGGGCTTGCTGGCGCTGATTCTGACAATTCTGGAAGGTTTTTATATTCGTTATTATTATCATCTCGAAAATCGTACTGAAAAGCTGTATAAGCTGACGGACGAAATTTATAAACTAATATGATAATTATCTGACCTTAAAAGTATATTTGTCAGAGTTGTCGGTCGATTTCTTGCGATTACCACGTGTTCGTTTGCGTTTTGGCTGCGGGGCTTGAGGCGCTGGCATATCGACGGGAAAGAGTTTTTCTGGATTAAGGGAGGCATTCTTCTTGCGGAGCGGCTCAGGGTCGATTTCTTGCGGAGTAGCGGCAGCGGCGTTCTTGGCATTGGCAATAAGAATGCTGAGATCAGCTGATGTGATATGTCCCGCTGGCGATATTGGTGGCGTTGGCTTAGCGAGTGCTGGCGCAGTTTTGGGCAGCGTCAACGAAGTTTTAGTCTGAGCAGCTTTACTTTGCGGTTTAGTCGGTGGTGTAATAGTTGCTGAAATCTCGGTTTCGACCTCGGTATGTTTGCGAGCATAATTAGTACGCGTATGATCAATTATTTGTGTTAAATAATCAACTTGGGCTGGCGGCAATTGAAGCGTCGTGCCAGGAAAAGCTGGCATTTTTTCGCCCTTTATCATCATCGAACAAATAAAATCACGATTATTCATTTGCAATAAATCGTTTGTCTCGAATCGAGGCGCGAATTGCTTGGCGAGAAGCGGCGCATCTTCGGCGGATACGCGCATACTAACTATCGAACCAACATTGCCAAAAACAGCGTTTCGAACAGATTCGCTCATTTGGGAAACATATTGATTTGCCACGGTTAAGTTCAGTCCGTACTTACGAGCTTCCGACAAAATCACGGCAAAACTATCAGTGGCAAAATTCTGGAATTCATCGACATACAAATAAAATGGTCGGCGGTCGTCGATGTTCGGAATGTCGCTACGGCTCATCGCGGCAAGTTGAATTTTCGTAACCATCAGCGCACCAAGAATTGCAGCATTATCGTCGCCAATCAGGCCTTTGCTGAGGTTTACGATTAGGATCTTGCCCTCATCCATAATTTCGCGAATGTTAAATGTTGATTTCGGCTGACCAATAATGTTGCGAATAATTGGATTAGCGACAAAAGCACCAACCTTATTAAGGACAGGCGCAATCGCCTCGGCGGCAAAACGGTCATTCCAAGACGCAAACTCAACGCGCCAAAATTGCAAAACTACGGTGTCCTGAACTTCCGCCAAGACTTTCTCGCGGAATTTCTTGTCGGTCAACATTCGTGTAATATCGAGCATCGTCGTATTCGGATATTCGAGCAGCGCCAGAATCGTATAGCGCAAAATGTATTCTAGGCGCGGCCCCCAACTATCGCCAAACATTCTTTTTAGAACGCCAATAATCTCACTGCTGATGTTGCTTCGCTGGCTAGTATCGTAAACCTCCATTGGATTAAAACCAAGAGGATATGCCGTGTCGGCTGGATTGAAATAGACGACGTCCTTGATGCGATTTGGTGGGACGAATCGCAAATTGTTGATTGCAAAATCGCCATGCGGGTCGATAATGGCGTAGCCTCTTTTATGAAAAACGTCAGATAGCGCGAGTAGTTCAAGGAGCGCGCTCTTGCCTGTTCCAGTCTGACCAATCACGTAAACGTGACGACTGCGATCAGAGCGATACATTCCAAATTGTTGTTGCAAATCATCGGTTTTAGTTAGCCCAAAGGCGGAAATTTGATCATCGTGATCGCGTTCGCCAGTTAGAATTGGCAATTTGCTGGGCGATTGATTTCTGCTGGGTTTCGCGTCTGTTTCGGCAACAACGGGCGTATCAAAACCAGTGTGCGGCAGATGATAAAGGCTGGCAAGCTCTTCGACATTCAAAATAAATCCGTTATCATCAAAGAATCGCGCACTGTATTGTTGCAAATCATCACGCTTGAATGAAGGACTGCCGCGCAAGCGAAAACTGTTCAAATTCGCGGAACCAAATTGCTTGAACGCCGATGCGACTGCGTTGATGTGCGAACGCGTTGCGCTGTTGTTATCGCCAAGACAAGCCAAACGAATTTTTACTTGGTAGCCCAATTTTTGCGATTTCTTTTCAGCTTCGGTTGAACGAAGTTCGTCGCGAGCGCTCAGTTTTTGCACGGCTGTAGAGCTGCTGCCGCTTTCTGGCGGTTTCCAGAGAGCTTCAACAATTTGCGCGAACCAAACCCAATTACCCGAACTGGTTTTGGCGCCAATACCTGATTTCAATTTGGCGACAAATCGTGCGGCGCGGCTTTTCCAGCTGTCATCAATCGGTCGCATTAAAACTTGCACCCACATTTCTTCGTTCGCGGTATTTAATTTTGATAACGCTGCTGAAACGCTGGCTAACGGATCAGATTCGTACGATTGAGATGTCTTAATTGGTAGAAAATCATTTTCATTAAGAACCAATTCAGCAGTAGCGACAGACGAATGTTTGCCGATATTCGCATAGTCAGTTTCGGTGTTTATAATCTGCACAGTCGGATATTGCGCGCGAATCTGACTTTCAACGAAGTTCTGTAAATGTTTCGGCACGCGTACAAAAAAACGAATTTTACCACTGGTATTGGCAATCTCGAAACTAAGGTGTTCCTGTATGCCACCTGTCAGGCGTAGCTCTTGGCGGTCGCGCAAGATGCTGTGAAGCGACGCAAAAAGTTGCTCGGCGGCGAGTTCGTCTTTGTCATTTTTTCGCGGAATTTCCAATTCCAACAAAGAATAACTAAAAGTATCCAGCAATTTGGCTTTGCGATAGTTTTGCCACGTCAAAAAGGTCAGAATTCCCGCTACTGGCACCCATAAATACCACTGTGTGAGGAATTGAAAAAACCATTCAACCATTATCTTGTAATTATATCACACTTGGCGAAAAAAAGCAATAGCGTTATTAAGCTGGCTTGTCAATTGCGTATTGCGCCTTGGCAACGCGTTTGAATTCTTTTTGGTTCTGCAAATTAAGAAGAATTGTAGCTTCGCGAACTTGGCGAACTTTGAGGACACGACGGACGATTTCTTCGCGATGCAACGGACTTTCCTTTTCCAGAATGTCACGAATTACATCAGTGATTGAACCTTTTTTATAACCCCACTCGCTCAAAGCATAAATGCCGCGACCAACCAAAATAAAACGTGGATCCTTGATAAGCTCGTTGTGAATTGCCTGTTCTGTAACATTATTTCGGCGAAAATCTTGCGATTTAACAGCCGAGGCGATGTCGCTGAAGTGTGTTGGCTTGCCAGCCTGTTTCATCACAAGATAGATTTTATCGCGGATATTTCGCGGATTGACCAGCGGCCATTTAATCAGACCCCATAGACCATCGAGACTGGAAACTTGTTTGCTGATGCTAGCGATTGCAGCCGTTTCGTCAGGGTGCTCGTAATTTCTGTCGGTATTGCCGACGATTAGTTTGAATAAGTCATCTTTGTTGACTGGTTCACCGTGTTTTTTCAGTGTTTCGACGATTTTGTCAACAGCTTGTTTGATAGCTTTGTCTTCTTTGTCGTCAGTCAAAACGATTGAAGGATAATAACGATCGTTCTCTGTTGTAACTACCATTTTGCCTGACAAAGCAGCCAAGAAAGTCACAATCCCGCGAGATTTAGCGCTGGTGTTGCCGAGCAATTTTTCAGCCAAAATTTCAGTTTTGGCGGCACGACCCAGTTCGCGCAAGGCTTTAATAAGTTCGAGTTCTGCTGCATCAAAAAGCGGATTTTTGTTATCGTCGAGACTAATCCGAGTGCGCATTAGCGTAGCTTTTTCGATTTGACGAACGCGCTCGCGAGTAATCCCGAGTGTTTCACCGACCGATTCCAGAGTTTCGCGTGTGCCCGTCAAACCAAACCGTCGCTCGATAACCTCGCGTTCGCGTGGTCGCTCGATTGTTAATAGAACTTTCCTCGCAACACTTTCTAGTTCTTGTTTGGTGGCCGGCGTTTCGGACATAGCGTCTCCTTTTAGTTAACTTGACTTAGTAATTTTTCTCCCACGTTCCCTACATTATATGACAAATTTTATTTTTATGCAAGAACTTTCTATAAAGATTTTATTACGCTGCGGTTTGTGTTATTACTAAATTTTTCATAAGTATTTTACGATATTTAGTCAATATTGCATTTATTTATAAAATGGTATATAATGATAATATGAAAGAATCATTCAATAATAGCAGCAGTCCTAAATCAGAAGATACCTCTGTAGATACAAGCGTGGACACGAAAAACCTCTCTGAACAAGGTTTAGAAAATGGCGCAAAAGACGCATATAAATTGAGCGTCTTGAGCTACGTTATTAGCAGTAGCCACGACTCTCGATAATTTTATCTCGTCAGAGTTGCTACTTTGCTGATTTTTTGTAACGACGACCGCCGCCGCGTTTTGGCTTGTCGGGGGCGTTTTTAATCATTTCCTTCGCCTGCTCAGCGGTGATTTTGGTTGGGTCGTCGCCTTTTGGAATCTTGGCGTTTTTCTTGCCATCGGTAACATACGGACCAAAACGACCGTTTAGAACTTTCAATCCATCGCCGAAATCAGCGATATTTTTGGCTTCGTCAGCCGCCAATTTTTCTGCATAGATCTTGCGAGATTCTTCTTCGGTAATCGTGAACGGATCGCCGTCCTTAATACTGACAAAAGTTGTAGCGATCTTGATATACGGACCGAAACGACCAATATTTGCGATAATTTCCTGCCCATCATCAGTTTTACCAACGGTACGCGGCAATTGAAACATAGTCAACGCCTGTTCAAGAGTGATCGTTTCGAGGCGCGCACTTGACGGAAAGTTTGCAAAACGTGGTTTTTTGTCCTTGTCGTCACCTTCGCCCATCTGAAGCATCGGACCAAAACGACCGATCCGAGCGATAATCGGTTCGCCAGTTTTTGGGTCATTGCCCAGAGTTCGAGCGCCCGCAACAGAAGAACGGTCGATATCTTTCGCGCCGTCAATCAATTCGTGAAATGGGTCATAAAAGTCGCGCAACATTTTTACTTTATCAAGCTTGCTTTCAGCGATCTCATCAAGTTCATTTTCAATGCGCGCCGTGAAACCGTAATCAACAATATTCGTAAAATGATTATTCAAAAAGTCATTCAACACCGTTCCGCTGGATGTTGGCAAGAGTTTTCCTTTGGTTGAACCAGTTTTTTCTTTGATTACATCACGCGCGATATTAGTTTTGACTAGCTTTAGTTCAATTGCGTCACGTTCTTCGCCCTCGCCGATTCCCTTTTCGGCGTAACCACGTGTTTGAATCGTGCCAATAATCGTGGCATAAGTTGACGGACGACCAATGCCTAATTCTTCCATTTTCTTTACAAGAGAACCTTCGGTATAGCGCGCTGGCGGCCTAGCAAAAGTTTCTTTCGCGGTAATTTGGTTAGCGGTTAACTCGTCACTAGATTTCAAAATTGGCAGAAGCTCTTCCTTGTTGGTACCATACATTTTAAGAAAGCCGTCAAACAAAACGACTTCGCCTTTGGCAACGAAAGCTTCGTCGTGATTTGAAATCGCAATTGTAGCAGTCGTTCGCTCGATTTCGGCGCTGGCCATTTGAGACGCAAGTGTGCGACGACGAATCAAATCGTAAAGTTTCTGTGCGCGCGCATCATCGCTAGCGATTTCGCGGGAGCAATCTGTCGGGCGAATCGCTTCGTGGGCTTCTTGTGCGCCAGAGGACTTTGTTTTGAATTTACGAATCTGATGATATTTTTCGCCGAACTCTTTTTTGATATAAGTTGACATTTGCGCTAATGCTTGACCGCCCAAATTCACACTATCGGTACGCATATAGGTAATCATACCTGCCTGATAAAGTTGTTGCGCCAAGCTCATTGTTGTGCGTGCGCTCATACCGAGGCGCGAGTTGGCGTCCTGCTGTAGAGTTGAAGTTGTCAGTGGCGGCAAAGGATTGCGTTTGGCGACGTTGGTTTCGATATTGCCAACGGTGAATTTGGCTTCCGTCAAAGATTCCAAGAAATCGTGAACTGTTGGCTCGTCTGGAAAATCTGTCTGCAGAGTGGCTTTTATTATGTCTTTTTTGCCAGATTTGATAAATTCGCCGGTCACCTTGAAAGTAGACGAACCTTCAAATTCGATAATTTCTCTTTCCTTTTCAACGAGAAGTTTAACGGCTGGACTTTGGACACGGCCAGCTGATTTTCCGCCTGGCACTTTTCGCCAAACCACTGGTGAAAGTTCAAAACCGACCAAACGATCAAGAATTTGGCGCGCTTGCTGAGCCTTGACTAGATTCATATCGAGATTACGCGGTTTTTCGATAGCCTCAGTAATAGCGGATTTAGTAATTTCGTGAAAAACGATGCGATTGGTTGTGGCTGTGTCGAGATTCAGCACTTCGCACAAATGCCAAGCAATCGCTTCCCCTTCGCGGTCTTCATCGGTTGCGAGCCAAATTATATTAGCTTTCTTGGCGGCGACGCGAAGTTCTGTTATAGTCTTTTTCTTGTCTGAATCAACGGTATAAATTGTTTCAAAATCGCGATCAGTGTCGATGGCTTTCTGACCTTTTTTCAAATCTTTGTTGGTTGGGATACTGCGAATATGGCCAACACTGCTCATAACCTTGAAATCCTTACCAAGATATTTTTCGATAGTTTTGGCTTTGGCAGGGCTTTCGACGATGACTAAGTTCTTTATGCTTTTTTCTGACATAGAGTTTAGTTTAACACGATGACTGGATTTTGGCAATTTTTACTTTAGCGCCCAAGTATTCGCCCCGAGCGCGCGAATGCGATTGTTGACTTCGAGCATCGTCATCGAAATATTATAATCAGTAACAGACAGTTTGGCGGCGTGCATAATTTCGTCGCCGTCGGTGATACCGCTAGTAATGGCGCGCAGAATCGCAGTTTCGTTGCTGTCGCGGCCGCGAATTGTGCAGACAAGTTCTTTCGAAGGCTGCTGAACCGCGCTATCATCTGTGAAACTGGACAGAAATTTTTCGGAAACGGTCGCATTTCGGCTGGCGTAAATGTTGCGAAGTTTTTCCATTACGTCATCAGCCGATAAAACTGGTGTGGCGCCTTGCGCGATTAGGCGATTACACCCAATACTTAGCGGCGAAGTAATATTGCCTGGCACAGCCATTAGTTCCTTATTCTGCGTCAAGGCGTGCGCTGCGGTATTCAACGTCCCAGATGACGCGCCAGCCTCGATTACGATAACGACGTCGGACAACCCAGTGATTAGACGATTTCGTTCCAAGAAATTTCCGCGATAAACTGGTGTCTCTGGAGAGTATTCGCTGATAACCGCTCCGTTTTGCCTAAGGATTTCTTCTCGCAGCGCCCAAGTTGTACGCGGATATTTGTTCGCTAGCCCATTACCGACAACGCCGATTGTAATACCGCCACCTTCCAACGCACCTTGCGCGGCTAGACTGTCGTGTCCGATCGCTAATCCGCTGACGATGATGACTCCGCGTGTTGCCAGCGCTGCGGCAAGTCTGAGCGTGACTCCGCGACCATAATCAGTTGGCTTTCTTGAGCCGACAATTGCTACAGTTGGACCGATTTCGGGCAGTCTTCCTTGATACCATAACTGTTTTGGTGGTTTGTCAATAACAGAGGTACGGTGTAAGAAATTATCGTCTTGGGGTGAAATTTGCTTGATATTATTCATAATTTATTGAAAAAGTGTTGACAAATAAAACTAAGTGTGCTACAATGGTTCATGTAATCGTACTGAAATACGTACGAGACGCACCTTATACCCCCATTTTAACAGAAGCACAATTGTCGGCACAAGCCACGTGCGTGTAATGTTAGGCTACGCGCGGATGAAAGTATCTACCCTCCACTTTCGCTGTTCCAGCTGGCGATTCGTTATTGAATCGCGAGTGTTTATGACAGCACTCGGCGCGTATCTAACCCTCTTGACCGGCGGACCCCAACGTGAGGTGGGTCGCGCTTGCGTCCGATTCGACGCTGCCCTAAAGGTGAGTCGAGAGGTCAAATAACTCGCCATTCTCAGCGATGCCCACCCTTGCTGAGACGGCGGGTTTTTTGTTTGGTATTGCTATTTAATAAAAAATATGATATAATGAAATTATGAATAAAATTGGCAATTTCATAAAACAATATCGGAACTCTCGGGCTCAAGATGCTCTATCTACAACGCTTGTCGGACACTATATGGATGATATGACAAGGTGGCGCGATTTGTCGATAAAAGATATAGATGTAAACCCCATAGAGCAAGTCTATGATGAAGGCGCATATTGCATACGTTCTCAGCCTACTCAAAGCGTTAGGGAGTATATTGATTCTGATGAGGCTCGCCAAGCTGTTGAGGGGGGGGGTGCGTATAATGATTTCTTGCGCGTAATGGAGAAGATGGTAAGTATATCAATATCTTCTCATCAGAATCCCGATGCTGGTAAGCGTTGGCTAATTGACGATAATGATGGCCCAGGCATTACGCGATGTTCAGAAATTGCGACCATAGCGGCCGCTTGTCTGCAAACCTGCAGACCTGATTTGAATGTAGGATTATTCTTTGGCATTGCTGACACTGGCGTCACCAAAGAGGGCGCCCCAAAAGGTTGTCAACACTTTTGGTTACGGGTTGGCGATAATCTTTATGACAGTAGTAGGCGGCAGAATATAGAATATAAAAACCATAGAGCCATTGCACTTTGTGTGGACGCGCTAGCGAAAAAGATGCACTTTCATAGGATTGCAGAGTTGGAGGTGTAATAATAAGCTAATAATAAATTCTTAAAAGAAAAAGGTTAGAACGACATCTCATCGATTCTTTTTGCGATTTCAGGGAGCAATTGCTTAAGTGCAGCCTGTTCTTCGCGACTCAATTTAGACAGTACAAAGTCAGTGTCGCCAATTTGCGCGCGTAGGTCATTGTCAATTCCGATACGAATGCGAGCAAAATCCGACCCGATGTGCTGAATGATTGATTTCAACCCATTATTTCCACCGTCACTGCCCTGTTCGCGATAACGAACGCAGCCAAAATCAAGATTCAAATCATCACAAACAACTAGAATGTCGGAATTAACAAGTTTGTAAAAACTCATAATTTTCTGCGTCACCTGACCAGTTAGATTATAAAAAGTTTGCGGTTTCGCGAGGATAACTTTTTCGCCATCGACGTTAATTTCCGCGATTTCTGCGTTGAATTTCTTGTCGAGTTTGAATTTAGCGCCCCTACTTTGTGCGTAAAAATCCCCCACCATAAAACCAACATTGTGCCGCGTTTTGCGATATTTCAGACCTGGATTGCCTTGAAAAATAACTAGCTTCATTTATTTATCATAGCACTCTTCTCTACTAATAGCCAATCTGCTTCTTAAATACTGCAATAACTTTGAGAAGAAATCTTGCGCTTTTGCCGAAGAAGTTGCCTTAGTCTAACATAAACTAAGTATTGTCGCTATGGTTTGGCTGGACCAACTGGCGATTCTTGGCTCGAATTCGCTGTTGGCGTTAGCGCGAGATGTAAATAGAAACGCATTAATGCCGACTTCTCGAGCCTTGATGCAGGTCGGCAAAGAATCATCGATCAAAACGTCGATACCGCGCTCTAAGCAAACCGAGGCTTTGTCGTGAGAACTGAACAATATTTCGTCATATGGAATTGAGCGTTCGTCTAAGTAGGCTATTGTGCTGGACTCGGCATTCGGATATAAATTTGAACCGCGTGCGGTGATAATAATTACTTGATGACCTTTTTCTTTGATTTCCAAGAGAGCTTCTATCACGCCTGGCATTAACTCTAGATCTTTGGCTAATTGTTGGTAATGATTGACCAGAAAGTCGGTTACTCTTTGATTTATTTTTGATCCTACCGCAGCAGCTAAAAGCTCTTTGTCCGATAATTTGATATTATTTTGCTCGGAGTATTCTTTTAGAACGCCCTCTGACATTGTTATCACGTTATCAATATCAACGCCGATTTTCACTATTTTGCTTTCTCACGATTCGCTTTAATCTGTTTTTCGTCGCGGAATGAAAACATTATTGGTGTTCCAATAAGGTCGAAAGATTCGCGCATCTTGCGTTCGAGGTAGCGTTTGTAGGACCAGTGAATATGTTTGAAATTCGAACCATAAATCACGAACCACGGTGGCGATGTGTCAGTTTGAACTATGTAGCGGAATTTTGGATGAGTATTTTTTAGTCCTGCTGGCGGATGCGCCAAGACGGCTTTACCGAGCATATCGTTCAGTTTTCGCGTTGGTATACTGATTTTGCGGCGAGCGTTAATTTGAGTGGCGAGTTCAAAAATCTTGGCAACATTTTTGCCAGTTACACTAGACGTAAAGATTATTGGCGCATAAGGCAGAAAGTCGAGTTTATAGCGCATTTCCGCCAGAATTTCGTCGGAAAGTTTCTCGTCTTCGGTCAAATCCCACTTAGTGATAACGACAATAATTCCCTTGCCTGCTTCTGCAATCATTCCAGCCAACGACAAATCAACAGAAGTATTATATTCATTAACATCCATTAATAGCAAGCAAACATCACTTTCTTCGATAGCGGCGACAGTACGAAGGATGCTGAATTTTTCAATGCCGCGCTCTATTTTGCCTTTTCGGCGCACGCCAGCTGTGTCCAAGAGTTCGATTCCTTGACCGTTGTATCGAACGCTGGTTCGGTTAATGTCGCGTGTAGTGCCCGCTACTGGTGCAACAATTGCTTGCTGTTTCTTGCTAAGAGTATTAAAAAGGTTAGATTTGCCAACATTCGGTCGCCCAATCAGGGCAATTCGCAACGCATCATCATCTTTCTCGACAGAAGTTTTCGGAAAGTTTGCAGTAATGTGGTCAACAAGCTGACCGACACCCCTGTTGTGCTCGGCAGAAACTTCAAAAATGTCTTTGATGCCGAGGCGAAGAAATTCATCGCGCGGCAGTTTTTCTTTCAAATCAGTTTTATTCAAGGCTAAAACGACTGGTTTTTTACTGCGAAGGGCTTTTTTAGCGATATCGCGATCGCCTTGCACGGCGGGTTCGGTGATGTCTTTGACAAGTAAAATCACATCAGCGCTGTCGATTGCGTCCTCGATTTGTTCCTGAATCGTAGCCTCGAAATCGTCTTCGGGATTTTTTAGACCAGCAGTGTCAACGAGAATAAACGGTCGCGTACCGCCGACAGTGCGAACGACCGAATCGCGTGTCGTACCAGCTTCGCGAGCAACAATCGCATCTTTTTCGCCAACAATTCGGTTGAATAGCGAAGATTTACCAGCGTTAGTCTGGCCGATAATGGCGACAATTGGTAATTTCTTTGACATATTATGTATAGTTTAACAGATACAGCGTAAATAGTCAAAAGATATTATGAGGGAATTTCAATAGTTGCCGTTTATGTATTTTCAGATAATTACTAGCGTTTCTTCTCGATAATCCACTGTCCTACAGGTAAATTATTGAGATGATAATTGCCGAAATCGGTGCGATGAAGTTTTGTTACAGTATAACCGAGCGCAGCAAAAGTGCGTCGAATTTGCCGATTGCGGCCTTCGTGCATAATAACGCGCCAAGACTTCCTATTCTCGCTAGTTTTCTCCAGAGCAAGTTGCGACTTTCCATCAGGCAAATCAATTCCAAAATCAGAAATCATTTGTTGATGAAGCGGTTCGAGCACTTTGTCGAGCTCGACTTCATAAATCTTGGTTTTGATAAATTTCGGGTGCGTCATAGAAAAAGTAAAATCGCCGTCGTCAGTCAAAAGTATCAGCCCAGACGAATCACGATCAAGCCGACCAACAGTTTTTAGCTTTTGAAGTTCGGTGGGTAACAATTCATATAAAGTTTTTGCGTCCTTCGCTTGGGCGTTGCGAGAACTGACATAACCGATTGGCTTGTGAAGCATCACAAAAGTATGTTCGGTTGGCAATGTTAGTTCTTTGCCATCAAATGTGATTTTCTTAAGATCATCCGTTCGCGCACCGAGAGATGCTACTTTCTCGTCAATTTTCACGCGCCCAGCGGCAATTAAATCATCAGCCTCACGGCGAGACTTGCCAGTAGCGCTAGCTATAAATTTATTCAAACGCATAAACTATTGTTGTTGATTCGGGAAAGTTGTATTTGCATCAGGTGTCGGAGTATTGGGTAAATTATTGACATTGATTGCGCCCGATGAATCAATATTGATTTCAGGAGCATCGAGATTGGCTGGCGGAATTGCTTCGGGCGCAACCTGCGATTGAAATTCAGGTGAAATTGGCTGGTCCATAATTTCCTTAGCGTCTTCGTTTGCAATAAGATTTTCCATATCTACTTTGGGCACGAGTGATTCGCCGGTTGGTTGAATAACGCGCGTGCCGATATGTGCGCCACTCTGAGCTAAATCAACAGAGGGTTTTTGCGGGCTTACGGTATTCTCAACTTCGTTATTAAGATTTAGTTCTTGTGGCTGAAAGGAAGGAACTTCATTAGCTGGGGTGGGAGCAACGGGTGCCTGAACGGGTGGCGTTATAGCAACTGGCTGAGGCTGCTGCACATCGCTGCTTGGCAATGCAACTGGCGGTAAAGTTTGCGCAGTAGTGGCGATAGGAGCTGTTGGTACGTTTGGCGTTGTAACTACGGGAACGTTCGGCGGTGTCACTGGCAACGTTGGTGCTGGAACTCCAGCGGTTGCACTTGGCGCGGTGGCGGCTGGTGGATTAATTGGCGATTGATTTGGCGCAGGAACGTTCGGCACAACGGGCGTTGACTGTTGGTTTTCCGTCACTCGATCACCTAATATTTCGTGAACTGTATTAACGACGTCTTCGATGCCAATCTGAGATTTAACAAGATATCGATCTGCGCCCAAGCTGTCACTTCGCTCGCGATGCTGGTCGCCGCTCAGCGCGGTCATCATAATAACTTTGATATTTTTAGTCGCCTCGTTACTACGCAATAAATCAAGCATTTCAAAACCACTGATTTTTGGCATCATAACATCACTGATGATAAGTGCAGGTCTTTCACGAATTGCAACGGTCAAAGCCTCTTCGCCATCGCCAGCGCTAACAATATCGTAACCTTCAGCTAACAGGCGAACACCATAGATTTCACGCAGGGCTTTGTCGTCTTCAACTAATAAAATTTTAGCCATTAACATAGATTATACCGTTTATGTTTGTTAAGCGCAATACTTTTCATAAGTTAAATTCCCTTTCTTAGTTTTTGAGAAGCTTGATTTTGTCTAGCCTTGATTTCGCGGGCTTTAACAATAGCCTGATCACGTGTCAAAGTATTAAATTCAACCCAAAATGTCGAACCGCGACCATAATCGCTGTCGACACCAACCTGTCCGCCGAGATGCTCTGTCAAATGCTTGATCAAGTAAAGTCCAAGCCCAGTCCCGCCAATTTCGCGAGTGTCACTGCTATCGACACGATAAAACTTCTGGAACAAATGCGGTATGTCTTCGGCGGGAATGCCGATACCAGTGTCTGTTACGCTAATGCGAACTCGAGATTGGCTTTCGGTTACACTAACTTTGATATTTCCTTGTCGAGTATATTTAATTGCGTTACCAATAATATTATCGAGAACTTCTTGAAGCTTGTCTAAATCGACATAGATTATATACATTGGTTGCATTTCACCAGCATTTTTTTCGTAAATTAGCTTTAAATTTTTCTTTTGGGCTTGTCCTTGCATATTATCAACGGCTTGGCGAGCGGCGGCGCCAGCATCAACCAAAATTGGATTGCTACGAATGCGTTGATCGTCGAGTTTTGTAACGTCCAGTAAATCTTGGAACAGACGGCCCAGATGCTGTGCGGATAAATGAGCTTTTTCGGCATAGACTCGCGCGCGCGCATCGATTGTGGCAGTTGCCGGATTCAACATCATACCAAGATAGCCCTCGATAATTGCAACAGGTGTGCGCATTTCGTGACTGGCAGTGCTAATAAAGTCGGATTGTTCGTGATTCTCTTTTTGTTCGGCTGTTATGTCGCGAAAGATAACTATTACGCTGCTGCCCTGTGGCAAGCCAGGACCGCTGTCTTCTCCAATAGGCTTATTTAATTTATCGAAGATACTAGATTTATGCCCAGTTGATTGTTTGTTAAAAGGGGCGGCTTTTATGGAAACGCGAATGTATTTCTTAGACGCAGTTTGCAGGAAAATATCGTTTCGCTTGACCGAGCGGACAGAATGCATTGCTCTAATGATTGGATTTTGATCGCTAGGTATAGCGCGCTCAGCAATATCGAAGAACTTGAAAATACTACGAAAATCCAAATTTACGGCATCTTTGGTTGCCCAACCAGTCATTTTAGAGGCGGCTGGGTTAAATGAATTAACAATACCTTTGCCGTCTATGATGGCGATGCCGTCAGAAACTGCGTTTACGACCATACTGGTTTTGTCGGAAATATCAAAACTCGCACCCAAAGTTTTCTTGGCGCGGTTATTAGATTTTTTCTTAGAATTACCGAACGTATTCCCACCCTTCGTTGTATTGCAATAATTTGGCGCGATAGATAATAGATACAATCGTCCGTCAATATTGTAGCATAAAAACATAAGCATAAGAAGAGTTTTTCCTGATGGCTGAGATTTGCTATCTTTGTGCTATACTGGAATTGCTTTAATCACACACAACAGGCACTTCGCGTCGCCCTAAAAGGCATCGCGTAAGCAAGTCGGGCAACGCCCTTGTTGTGATATGGATTAAAGCACCTCGCGGTGCCTTTTTTAGTTGCCGCCAAGTAACAATAACTAAACGAGAGGAGATTTGAATGGTTGCAGTAGCAATAATCATTCTAACAACGGTCGCTGTTGTAACAGCAATTTTAGTAAAGGTGGCTAATGAAGGAAAAGATCCTGTAATTATAAATCAAGACGAGAAACCTGTTGAAATAATCGAAGTAAATCAGGTAAAAAGTGATAGCAACGCGCTGAAAGGCACGGATAAAATTGATAAAGTTGGCGGCTGGCTGGCTTTTTTCTGCTTTACATTAGTTCTGGGCGCGTTAGTTTCAGTGACTAGGGTTCTGTCGTATGGTTCTATCAATTTGAGTGCATATCGGTCTAACCCAAGTATAATGTCTTCACTGATATTTGAATATATTAGCATTATTATATCTGTAGGATTGAATACTGTTACCTGGACATTTATTGGGAAGAGATACAAAGTTGCTAAATATATCGCTTTTGTTACATTTGCATATATTATTATCGCCAATACTATTAGTTATATTATGGCAGTTAATCTGTTGCGATCCTATGGAGCAAGCCCCAGTCCATCTGCTAAGGGTGCGTTGACAGGCAGTATCTTATACGCTTGTTTCTGGGCAGTTTACTTTTTAATGTCAAAACGCGTCGAAGCAACTTTGACAGAAACGAAGAAAGCCACAAAGGAATAATTCGATTTTAATTCATTGAACACATCTTTGTTTTGAGCAACTTTTTCTTCAGTTTGTTGTTTATTAAAACTTGGCAATAAATGAAACTTATGATAATCTGTCGGGTATGTTTGTAACTATTTCACTGTTAATTATAGGGCTTGTGCTGCTGGTAAAGGGTGCGGATTGGCTGGTTGGTGGCGCTTCGTCGCTTGCAAAAAAAGTTGGCATTTCAGCGCTAATTATTGGTTTGACGATTGTGGCGTTTGGCACTTCAATGCCAGAGCTAATCGTCAATATTTTTGCATCTGTACAAAATTCGCCTGAAATTGCTATCGGGAATGTTGTTGGTTCAAACATTGCGAATGGTTTGTTGATTCTGGGCATTAGCGCACTGATCTTTCCGCTTGTCGCAAAAAGCCAAACCGTTCGTTACGAGATGCTTTTTACTCTGAGCGCGACTTTGTTGTTGCTGATTCTGGCTTTGAATTGGACAGTAAATGGAGAGATGGCTTTATCGCGGTTTGATGGCGTAGCTCTTTTAATGGGATTTGTCGGATTTATAGTTTATATTTTTAGACAAGCGAAAAAAACGCATAATAAAACTCTTGAAAAGGAAGAAGGTGTCAAAGAAATTGGCGTCAAAAAATCGTGGCTGATGATTATTGGCGGAGTCGTGGCACTGGCGGTTGGTGGCAAAATTATTGTGAATTGTGCAGTTGAAATTGCAACGACGTTGGGCGTTTCGGAGAGTCTGATTGGTTTAACGATTGTCGCTATTGGTACATCCTTGCCAGAATTGATGACTTCCGCAGTGGCGGCATATAGGAAAAATGCCGATATTGCCATTGGCAACGTGGTTGGCTCAAATATTTTTAACATACTATGGATTTTAGGAGTAAGTTCGTTAATCCGTCCACTGCCCTTCGCTGAGGAGTCGTTGTTTGATTTGGTTTTCGCTATTGGTGCGACGATATTATTGTGGCTAATTTTACTGCTAAACAAAAAGAAGATCGGACGCTTCTGGGGAATGGCTTTTGTAATTACTTATGTTGTATATGTAGTCGTTATTATTGCTACTAAAAAAGGCGTCTAAAGACGCCGGAAATTTCAGTATTGGTGACCTCACGGGGAATCGAACCCCGATTGCAAGGATGAGAACCTTGTGTCCTAGCCGTTAGACGATGAGGCCACGTAAGAAGTATTTTACCAGATTTAGCACTCTACGCCAAGACCTGACGTACGACTTCCAGCATACGACGTGGCGTTGTGTCTGCTTTAATCAAGTACGCATCGGCATCAGCTTCCATAGCTACACGAGAGCTTTCATCTTGTTCAAAATTTGTCATAACGATTACGCGCGTATTAGGAATTTTGTCTTCTGGGCTTTTTAATTCACGTAAGATTTCGTTACCTGTTTTTTCTGGCAGCATAATATCAAGTAAGAGCAAATCGTACTTGCCTGATGCGGCAGAGGCGAACCCTTCTTCACCGTCCACCGCCCAATCAACTTCGTAATTGGCGCTACGCAGGCTGCGCGTGTACATTTCGCCAATAAAATGATCATCTTCTATCAATAATATTCTGGCAACTGATACGTGAGATTGGTTAGTCATACAGCAATTTTATCATATTAGCCTTGGATACGTGAATGATTGCGAATCCAATTGCCATCTTTTCGAATAAGATTACTATTATCGTTGCTATTCGCTAGTTTGTCGGCCACGGTAGAATAAATTGGCAATGTGAATGTAAAGGTTGACCCTTGCCCTTCTACGGATTCGACATTGACACTACCGCCGTGACTCTCGATAATGCCACGGCTAATGAATAAGCCTATTCCTGTGCCTCCTACTACGTCACGCGAACGATGACTGCGATAGAACTTTGAGAATAGGTTACTAACGACAACCGCAGGAATGCCAACACCGTAATCGCGTATACTAACTGCTATAAATCCATCTTGCTCGATTGCACTAACGAAAATTTGTCCGTTATCGTAACTATACTTGATAGCATTGTCAATCAAATTAGAAAAGACTTCGCCAACCGATGAGCGATCAGTAGCTACAGTTGGTAATTCTGGTGAAATATCCCATACAATCGAACGATTTTGAGTTTTAGCGCGCAAGTCTAAGTCGTCTTTAACGTCATCAACAATACCTGTTAAAGTAGTTTCGGCAAGTTGCAATTTCATATGTTTGTGGTCATAGCGACTAGCATTCAAAATGTTATTAACATAAGAAGCTAATCTTTTAGCACTAACAGTCAGACGTTCAACCAGCTCGTGTTGTTCAGGAGTCATTTGACTGCCCATTTGCTCGTCAAGTATATCTAGATAGCCGCGAATCACCGTAATAGGTCCGCGCAATTCGTGTGCTGCTAATGCTACAAAATCAGAGTTGTCTTCTTCGCCCCAATATTCTGCGGTGCGATCAATAGTTATTATTACAGTTTCAATGTTGCCTGGACGGTCTTGGCGATAATGGGCTACAACATCAAAAACGCGACGATCTGGTTGATCTGGCGCTACATTTTGAATATGCGTCCAGATTTTCTCAGCTTCAATTTCATTGCCAGTTACTTGTTTTAGCCAAGCATCCAAAGAATCGTTAGCGTTAGAAAAGTCCAGCTGAATTTGCCGTTGACCATCTGGCGTTGTGAGAATTGGCGCTAAGCTGTTGGTAGCTATAATGCCGCCGCCAGGCTTCATAGCAATAAACCCAACTGGCAAGGAAGCCAATAACTCTCGCAGTAATTGCTGGGTGCTATCGGATACGCTTGGTGTATTCTGAGTTTGCTTATCATTGTCGAAGATCGTATTGATCAATAAGCTCAATCCACTCTTCTTAAATTTTGGATTATTGCGGTCAGGTAAGGGCTCGGCGGAAGGCTCTCCGTGGCTATAAGACAGATGACGTACAATTATTTTGATAGGTTGCAACGCGTAGCACAGTAAAAGATAAATTATTACAGATTGAATGGCAACCAAAATGGCAACAGATATTACTAGCGCCGAAGATATATCGAGATAATTTATAATTAACAAGAAAATTGCTACTATTACACCAATCATTATGAACTCAGCAAGCATGAAAAACAGCCAACTATTTGACAGCAGTCTGGCGTAGAAACTATTAATCTGAGGAATTACAGGTTCGCCAGTTTTATTTTCTATTTCCATGTAACCGCCTTGTCGTTAGGGATTGCTGTAATCCAAGTCTGCCCACGTTTCAGCTTGATTTCTTGGTTTTCTTGATCAAGGAATTTAATTTGCGAGGAAGAACTACTTTTTGCCCAAGTTCCTTTAATAATCTGACCATCTTGAAATACAAAGACTTCTCCACCGCGAGTGGTGGAGATTTGATTGTGAACACGATCGGACGACAGAGTTTGATTTACGCGCATAGCAATAACCACATCCGGCGCGATTTGCGTTTCGGTCTTGTCCAGTGCACGATTCAAATGCGGTTTGCCGCCAATTGAACGTTTGTACGTCGCGGTCGTTTCGTCATATTGATAAGCCACGGCATAGGCGCCAGATGATATAGTTAGATTCACATTAGTAGCTTTCGCCTTGTCGTCAGAAATAGATTTGGTTTGCGCTTTTTCATCTTTGTCATCAGAAGTATTTTCGCTGTCTTCCTCGTTATCTACAATTTCTTGTCTTGTAAAGCCATCAAACTGCGAAGTTGACTTGCCTTTCAACTTTGCCAGCTCGCTGAGATGCGCATAGTCGGTATACATATTATGGGGCGCTTGGCGATCTCGACTTCGCCAGTACGCAGAATCGTTATAAAATTGGTCCAAATCGACGCCATAGTTTCCGCTTCGCGCCATTCTAAGAGCCTCGTCGCTGCCGCCAACGTGTGCTACAGCTGGATCAAAAGCCGCTGCCCAATCAAGGTAATACGGTCGCACGCTACGCACTGGTCCGACTAAGGAAGGTTCGGTTTCTTGATATAGCGCAACAAAGCGCGTAAT
>JGI994J12354_10000217_pt1 | contig 56605 bp, 65 predicted proteins | sample IntmicLarv3ML3BL_FD_12354 | JGI IMG/M metagenome (IMG submission 12354) | reverse complement strand
TAGCAAATCGGAAGATGTAATTTTTTCGGGGAGTAGTAGCCGACGAGCTTTGAATTTGGCGGAAGTTTCTTTGATCTTTGATAATACAGATCACTATTTTGCAATTGACTATGATGAAGTGGTTGTGGGCAGAAGGATTTATCGCTCTGGTGAAGGGGCTTATTTACTGAACCGTAAACCTTGCCGCTTGAAAGATATTGTAGATCTCTTTCGAGATACCGGCTTAGGGCGGGATGCATTGGCAGTATTGGGGCAGAATAAAATTGACGAGCTTCTTTCTTGCACTCCGGAAGAGCGGCGCGGGGCTTTTGAAGAACTGGCCGGCATTTCGCGCTTTAAAAGCCGAAAAAAAGATGCGTTGCGGCGATTGGAACAAACGGAGCAAAATTTGCTCCGTATTCAGGATTTAATGGTTACAATGGCTGAGGAGATACCGATACTAGAGGAAGCTAAAAAGAAGACTGAGGCTTATCAAGCAATCAAACAGGAAATGCGAGCCGGGGAATTGAGATGGTTTGCCCATGAATGGGAGAAATTAGAAGCCCAGGAAAAAAAGTTACGCGAAGAAGAGCAGAGTTTTTCTGATGCAGATAAAAAGGCAGAAGAGTTGCGCCAAAAACGTCTTGTCTTAATGGCAGAAGTGGAGAAGAAATTAGAAGAAGGCGAATCAGCGCTACGGCTTTGGCGAGAAGAATACGAGCAAGTACAGGGGATTTTGCAAAATATACATACTGAAATTGCTGTTCAATCAGAGCGGCTGGAGCAAAATAGCTCTTTTTTTTTGGATAATCAACAAGTTATTGAAAAGCAAGTGCAAGAGATTGAAGAAAAATTGGCGGATGCAAAAGAAAGCCAGATGAGTAAAGAAAAAGCTTTTCGCAGTGTTCAGGAAGAACAAAGTAAAGTGCAGGAGCGCTGGAATAAGATTCAAGGGCGGTTAGAAGCAGGAAGAGATGATGGTTTTTCTTCGTTACAGGAAATTGTGTCGTTGCGTAATCGAAATCAGACACTGGCAGATGATCAGGCTCGTTATGGAAGGCAAGAAGAAAAAATTAATCAGGAAAAAGAATTGTTGACTCGGCAAAAAGAGGAAGTTTTGATTGAAGCGAAAAAGCTTTCAGAAAGCAGGAGAAGTACTCAAAAAGAGCTTGATGAGAAAAAAAGTTTAATAAGCGAAAAAAGGTCTGATAATCAGGATTTACAGGAGAAAAAGAAAAGTTCCGTTCAAGAATTAGAAAAATTGCGGAGTGAAGAGCAGGATATGCGTTTGCGCCTTCGTTGGTTGAGTGATATGCTTGCAAACCATGAAGGTTTTAGTCACGGAGTAAAATCGCTACTTCAAGCAAAAGCATCTTGGCGGGAAGGAATTTTGGGAACTGTTGCTGAGCTTTTTGTGGTTCAGCCGGAATATCGTACTGCACTGGAAGTTGCGCTTGGCAGCAATATGCAAAACGTGATTTGTCGAAATGATACAAATGCTCGTGAAGGAATTGCTTTTTTAAAAAGTAAAAAGGCAGGGCGGGTAACTTTTTTGCCGCTTACGACTCTTCAAATTGGCGACAGCAAGCGAGAGGAAAGTTTGTTGAATCACAAAGGCTGTTTAGGTAGGGCTTCCGATTTTGTATCATCGCCGAAAGAAGTTGAAAAAGTAGTACGATTTTTGTTATATCGTACTTTAGTAGTTGAAAGTATGGAAATTGCTCTGGAAATTGGTAGAGCTTCAGGATTTTCGACTCGCATTGTGACATTGCAAGGGGAAATTTTACGCCCCGGTGGTAGCTTAACTGGTGGAGGTACCGGTAAGGAAAGAGAGAGTTTTTGGGGTCGCCGAGAGGAAGCGGAACGTTTAACAGGAGTTCTTACGGAGAAGCAAAAAGAGGTGACTGCTACTGAAAATCGTTGGAAGGATCTTTTGGCTGAAGAGACAAAACAGGTAAAAGAGCTTGAGAAGCTAGAGGCAGAAGTTCAGGAGCTCTATACAAAAGAGAAGGTATACCAAGAACAGTTTGGTCATATAGACCATCGCCAGCAAAGGCTTGTGGATGATATTTCGGAATTGGATGAGGAGCTAAAAGAAATTCAAGCTCAGAAATATCAAGCCCAAGAAATAGTTCATCAGATAGAAGTGGAGCTGCAAAAAGCACAGTACAAAGAAGATGAGCGAAAGAGTCAAATTGAGAGCTTACAAATCGAAAGCAATCAATTGGAAACCGAGAGAGAGCAAATTCAGCAAAAATTGACTCGCTTACAAGTTGAGGTATTTGGAAATGAGCAAGAGTGTCAGCACCTGATGGAACGAAAAATGTCATTGGACAACTCGTTATCTATAGAAAAAACTGCGTTAGCAGACATTCAAAAACGACAATCCGAGATTGATAATGTGCTGAAAAATGGTGCAATTCGTTTAGAAGACCTGACCAAAGATAGAGGTGAAAGCGAAGAAAAATTAGTATCTTTGCAAGAGGGCGTTAAAAAAACGGAAGCCCAATGGCAAAGTTTATTGAATGAAAAGCAGGAAAAAGAAAAGGAATTTATCTTGCAAGAACGTGAAGAAGGTAAACTTAGAGAGCGACGGCACGATTGGGAGATGCGCTTTCAGCGCTTGACCTTTGAGCAAGAGAAATGGATTTCTTATTTGACTGAGGAATTTCAGATGACTGTGGAGGCCGCCTTGGAAGAGGTAGACGTAGAAATGCCAACAAAAGGCCTTTCAGAGCGTTTGGCTGTTTTGCGCGAGCGGATCAGCGAAATTGGTGAAATTAACCCTTATGCAGTAGAAGAATACCAGCGGCATCAGGAGAAATACGGATTTTATGAAGCTCAATCAACGGACTTGCAAAGTGCACGACAGTCATTGCAGCGGTTGCTGAATGAATTAAATCGAGAAATGGCCGATCAATTTAGTCAAACTTTTGAGGAAGTTCGGGTAAAATTTCAGCGAATTTTTCTGGAGCTATTTGGCGGTGGAAAAGCAGAGCTGTCCTTGACTGATCCGGGACAAATTCTGGAAACCGGGGTAGAAATTTTTGTTCAACCTCCGGGAAAAAAATTGCAGAATATGACGCTTCTTTCCGGTGGCGAGCGTGCTTTAACGGTTATCGCATTGCTCTTTGCTTTTATGGAATGTCGTCCCAGTCCATTTTATTTGGCTGATGAAGTAGACGCGGCGCTGGATGAGGCGAATGTTCGGCGATTCAGTCAATTTTTAAAAGAATATAGTGAAAAATCTCAATTTATTGTTGTGACCCATCGGAGAGGAACAATGGAAATCTCTGATACACTACATGGAATTACGATGGAAGATGCGGGGATTTCAAAATTGATTTCGGTTCGTTTTGAGGGAGATCAGGCTACTTTTGGAGGATGAAAATTAGAATAAAAGGAGAATATAATGGGATTTTTTAATCGATTGAGAGAAGGGTTAGGAAAAACCCGTGATGCTTTTACCCAGCCATTGAAGAACCTCACCGGGTCATTTCGCAATATCAGTGAGGAGTATCTGGAAGAACTAGAAATGGTGCTTTTAGGTGCTGATTTGGGCGTAAAGACAACAGTCGATCTTCTTGATGAGGTGCGTAGGGCTTGGAAAAAAGGCGAAATTTCTCAGACTGAGGAAGTAACGGATTTCTTAAAGAAGCATCTGGCGAATTTTTTAGAAGACAGCGACAAGAGAAATCCGGATGAGTTGTCAAAACCGCAAGTGACCCTTGTTGTTGGGGTAAACGGAGTTGGAAAAACAACTACAATTGCAAAGTTGGCTCATCATTATAAAGAGCAGGGTGAAAGAGTTATTCTTGGAGCTGGGGATACTTTTCGGGCTGCTGCTGCGACTCAATTAGAGACTTGGGGTGGGCGAATTGGGGTAGAAGTCATTCGTCAAGCAGATGGTGCTGATCCGGCGGCGGTGGCTTATGATGCAGTGAAGGCCGCTCTTGCGCGAAATATGGACCGTGTAATTATTGATACTGCCGGACGACTTCATACAAAATCAAATCTAATGGAAGAAATGAAAAAAATAGAGAGGGTAATTCGCCGTGAAATTGCTGAAGCTCCGCAAGAAATTTTGCTGGTAATTGATGGAAATACCGGTCAAAATGGTATTAGTCAAGCTAAAGAGTTTGCTTCAGCAGTCCCGATTACCGGATTAGCAGTGACTAAATTAGATGGGACTGCTAAGGGCGGCATAGTACTTTCAATTAACCGCGAGCTTGGGATACCGGTGCGCTGGATTGGAGTTGGTGAAGGCATGACAGATCTTCAGCCTTTTGATAGCAAAAGCTTTTTGGATGCCTTGTTCGGTGACAATGAAAAAACCTTGACAGAAGATTGATAAAACGGTAGGATAGAACCTGTCATGGTTTTGAGGTTGACAGCATGGAGGTGAGTATCGTGCTGGAAGAACGCGTGAAAGTTGCACGGTTATTGGATATTTACGGTGCTTTGCTTACTGAAAGACAGCAAAGAATACTTGCACGTTATGTACTGGAAGATTTTTCTTTGGGAGAAATTGCGGAAAATGAAGGTATTTCCCGCCAAGCTGTTCACGATACGGTAAAAAGAGGTCTTTCAAGCATGGAGGAATACGAGAAAGCACTTTGTCTTTTGGATGAAGAAAGGCAGCGGCAAGAAATTCTCCAGAAGGTGTTGGGAGAAATTACTTCGGTATCTAAAAGTGTGCGTGAGCAAGGGATTGAACGGTTAAAAAGATTAATTGAATGATAGGAGGGTATCATGTCATTATTTGAAGGCCTTTCAGATAAACTCCAAGATACCTTTAAAAAACTTCGTAATCGCGGGAAGTTGACAGAAGCAGATGTAAATGATGCTTTGCGTGAAGTCCGAATGGCTCTTTTAGAAGCGGATGTGAACTTTAAGGTCGTTAAGGATTTAATCGGCAAGATTAAAGAACGGGCGATTGGCGAAGAAGTGATGAATAGCCTGACTCCGGCTCAGCAGGTAGTAAAAATCGTAAATGAAGAATTGACTGAGTTGATGGGCGGCGGACAGAGCAAGATTTTGATTTCTTCAAGACCACCAACGATTGTGATGTTGGTGGGTCTGCAAGGTGCGGGGAAAACAACCAGTGCCGGAAAATTGGCTTTAAACCTTCGTAAGCAGGGGAAAAAGCCGTTGTTGGTTGCTGCGGATGTGCAGCGCCCTGCAGCGATTGATCAGCTTGAGACTTTGGGTAAGCAGCTGAGTATACCGGTTTATTCTGATCGAGCAAATAAAGATCCGGTTGATATCGCTAAGGCAGCTCTCAGTGAGGCGCAGTCGAAATTGTGGGATATTGTGATTGTTGATACCGCTGGTCGGCTTCATGTGAATGAGGAGTTGATGGGCGAGCTTGTCCGCATTAAGCAGCAAGTCAAGCCCCATGAAATATTGCTTGTGGCAGATGCCATGACCGGGCAAGATGCGGTGCAGGTTGCTGAAAGTTTTCATCAACATTTGGGGCTGGATGGAATCATCTTGACTAAAATGGATGGTGATGCCAGAGGCGGCGCAGCATTATCGATTCGGGCAGTAACCGGGGCGCCGGTGAAGTTTGTCGGTATGGGCGAAAAAATGGATGCTCTTGAGGCTTTTCATCCAGATAGAATGGCTTCAAGAATCCTTGGTATGGGCGATGTGCTCAGTTTAATCGAGAAAGCTCAAACCGAGATGGATTCCGAGAAAACCGAGGCTCTTGCTAAAAAAATGATGAAAGAGGGCTTTGACCTAAATGATTTTTTGGAGCAAATGCAGCAGATGCGAAAGCTGGGTTCATTTAAAGATATTTTGGGGATGATTCCGGGATTGGGAAATTTAAAGCAACTAAAAGACGTTGACTTGGACGGTAAGGAAATCCAACGAACCGAAGCAATTATTAAATCAATGACTATGGAAGAGCGGTTAAAGCCGCGAATTATTAATGGCAGTCGACGTAAGCGAATTGCCAATGGGAGTGGCACTCAGGTGCAAGATGTGAATCGGCTTTTGAATCAATTTGAGCAGGCCAATAAGATGATGAAGCAATTTAAAGGCATGAAAAACGGTAATAAAAAAGGTGGCATGAATCTTCCTTTTTTTAAGTGATTTGAAAATGCCTAAATTATTTAAAGGAGGTGAATGAAGATGGCAGTAAAAATTCGTTTGATGCGTTTGGGTGCTAAAAAGGCTCCTTTTTATCGCGTGGTTGTTGCGGATTCTCGCTCGCCGAGAGACGGACGTTTTCTTGATACGATTGGTACTTATGATGCAACAAAGTCTCCTGCGACCGTTGAAATCAACGAGGAAAAAGCAATTGAGTGGCTGAATAAAGGTGCTCAACCTACAGATACAGCTCGTTCTCTCTTGAGCAAGCAAGGAATCATTAAAAAATGGGATGATGCCAAACAGGCGAAGAAAGAGGCGTAAACCATGAAAGCATTGGTAGAAGCGATTGCCAAGGCACTGGTGAATGATCCAGAGGCGGTGGCAGTAACCGAAAGTCGTACAGAATGGGAAACTACCCTGTCCTTGAAGGTTGCACCGGAAGACATGGGAAAAGTCATCGGAAAGCAAGGACGGATTGCGAAAGCAATTCGTACCCTTGTTAAGGCGAGTGCCACAAAAGATGACCGAAAAATCAATGTGGAAATTATGTAGGAGGTGTTTTTTGTGGAAACAATGACTTTAAGACTTCCGGTTACGATTAAAGCCAAGGTAACGAAAACATTAAAAGCTGAGTTGACCCAAGAAGTGAAAACTGCACTGGAGACTGTCGAACAAGATATGCAACAGTTTGACTTTCATACTCGCCGCATGATGGCAGAACAAGCCCAAAAAGATGCTCAGGCATTAGTCGAATTGCGTCAGCAAATCGATGCGGAGCGTAGCAAAATGGAACAAGCTAAAGCTCAATTGGAAGAAAGAATGACAGCTGCTGAAAAGCTAGAGCTGGGAGCTGAGATTGTTCGTGGTCAAATGGAGCAGATGGTAACTGTGAAAATTGGCGATGATATCCAAAAATTGAGTGGCAGTGAGATTGTCGTTGAAGATGGCAAAATTATTGCGTTTCGTGTCTGATCTATATGAAGAGCGAAAAATTAATTTGTAATGGCGAATTTGTCGCTCCGCACGGCGTGCGGGGCGAAATTCGTCTTTATTCCTATGGTGATGAGCCTTCGCAGTACCTTGCAATTGATAAAATTTATTTGGAAGATGGACGCTCTTTCTTCGTTGATAAAATTAAGCCTCATAAAAGAATTTATATCGTGAAGTTGAAAGAGGTACAGAGCGCCAATGAAGCAGAACTTTTTCGTGGAAAGAAGATATTTATCGAAAAAGATTCTCTGCCGGAACTGCCAGAGGGCGAGTATTTTCATTTTGAGATTATTGGCCTTTCGGTGTTTCATGTGGAGACAGGTCAATTTATTGGTAAGGTAGTTAATATTATTAGTACCGGAGCCAATGATGTTTACGAAGTGCAATCGGGCGAAGGGAAAGTTAAGCTTTTTCCGGCAATTCGTGAAGTCGTAAAGAAAATTGATATTGTTGCAGATCGCATAGAAATCTTACCTCAAAAGGAATGGTGAGGCATGCAATTTATATTTATGAGTTTGTTTCCCGGCATGTTTGATGGACCTCTAAAAGATAGTATTTTAGAGCGTGCTCGCAATGCCGGGATTTTTTCCTATCAAGTGGTAAATCCGCGCGATTTTTCTGAAAACCCTCATCGTACGGTGGATGATTATTCTTATGGTGGTGGGCCGGGGATGCTACTTGAGCCGGGACCATTTTATCGTGCGCACCAAGCAATCAAGGATAAGGCTAATGGTTCAATTCATACGGTAATGCTTACTCCGGTTGGGAGGCCTTTTACCCAATCAGATGCTCGTAGATTAAGCCGCAAAGAAAATCTAGTTTTTCTTTGTGGTCATTATGAGGGCATGGACGAAAGAGTGACTGATTTAGCAGATGAGATGATTTCGTTGGGAGATTTTGTTCTTACCGGTGGTGAGCTTGGAGCTATGGTGATTACCGATGCGGTAGCTAGAATGTTGCCGGGAGTATTGGGGCATGAATGCGGTGCTGAGGATGAATCTTTCTCCTTTTCTCTTTTGGAACATCCTCAATATACGCGACCACCTGTATACGGAGAAAAAGAAGTGCCGGCAATTCTCTTATCGGGAAATCATCAAGAAATTGAAAAGTGGCGACGCAAGCAGAGCCTGCTTAGAACGCTGAAATGTCGTCCGGATTTATTGCCTAAAGTCAGAATTTATGATCGAGATTTGAAACTTTTTTCGATAAATCCGGAGAAATGGGAGGATGAAAAGTGAAATCCCAATGTTATATTGGATTGGTGCATTATCCGACATACAATAAGAATAAAGAAGTAATCACAACTGCAATTACTAATTTTGATATTCATGATATTTCAAGAAGTGCGAAGACTTATGAAATTTCCGGATATTTTGTGATTCATCCGGCGGAGACACAGCAAGAATTAGTGAGGGATATGTTAGGGTATTGGCGTGATGGTTTTGGTAGTGCTTATAATCCGGATCGAAAAGATGCCTTATCGATTTTATCATTAGCCGACTCTGTACAAGTTGCAAGAGAGAAAATTAAGCAGGAAACCGGGCAGGAACCCATTTTGATGGGAACTGATGCCGGGGAGAGTGAAAAAAGGCTTACTTATAAGGCTTTTCGCGAAACTCAATTTGAGCGCCCCATTCTTCTCTTGTTTGGAACCGGTTGGGGAATGACGAAAGAGCTAATGAAAGAATTAGATTATATTTTAGAGCCGATTCGAGGCTGCGGTGAATATAATCATTTGTCTGTTCGATCGGCGGTTGCAATCATTTTAGATCGTATGTTTGGCGAGAATTGGTGGGCTGAAAAATAAAGTTTTACATTTACTAGGAAAACTGATATAATTTCTATGTTAATACGGATGGTCCTCTGCTGCTCGCATGAACGTCTTGATCAGGAGGAAGAAAGTGAATATTATTGATGTCTTGGAAAAAGAGCAACTCCGACAAGATATCCCTGCATTTGCGCCTGGGGATACTGTCAAAGTCCATGTAAAAGTTAAAGAGGGAAATCGTGAACGTGTACAGGTGTTTGAGGGTGTTGTTATTCGCCGTCACGGATCTGGGGTACGTGAAACATTCACAGTACGTCGTATTAGTAGCGGCATAGGGGTTGAGCGTACTTTTCCGGTGCATTCGCCGAAATTGGAGAAGATTGACCGTACTCGTCGAGGTATTGTCCGTCGTGCAAAACTGTATTATCTCCGTGAACTTAGAGGAAAAGCGGCTCGTATTCGAGAAAAACGTTAATTTAAGGCAAGATGTAGGCGCTGCAGTCGTAATGATGCAGCGTTTTACTTTTTTTGGAGGGATTGTAATATGGCTGAAAAAAGTTGGCAGGCAGAAGTGAAAGATTGGGTAATTTCAATTGGAATTGCTCTAATTCTTGCTTTTTTCATTCGAACTTTTATTGTTGAATTGTATTTGGTAGACGGGCCTTCTATGGAGCCAACTTTGGAGAACAATAATCGATTGGTGGTATCGAAATTTATTTATAATATCCGAAAACCGGAACGAGGCGAAGTGATTGTGTTTAAATATCCTTTAGATGAGGAACGCGACTTTGTAAAGCGCGTGATTGCGATTCCGGGGGATAAAGTGGAAATCAAAGAAGGTGTTGTCTATGTGAATAATAAAGCTGTTTCAGAGCCTTATATGAAAAGAGAATTAAGGCGTGGTGAAGCGGAAGCCGATAAATTTCAAGCCGATAATTATGAAGCGCGAGTAGTTCCTGTTGATACCGTGTTTGTGCTGGGAGATAATCGCTATAATTCGCGAGATAGTCGATATCGAGATGTTGGCTTCGTTTCAGAAGAAATGATTAAAGGGAAAGCTTTAATGGTCTTTTGGCCTTTTAGTAATTGGAAAACGTTACCATAGCGCCTAATCATAAATAAACTCTGTCAGATTTTCTGAGGGAGTTTTTTTATAATTTGAGAAAATGAAGAAGACATGAGGTGGGTTGATGACGAAACAGAGTGGAAATCATATTCAGTGGTTTCCGGGGCATATGGCGAAAGGAATGCGCCAAATTCAGGAGCAGCTAAAAGTAGTAGATGTGGTAGTTGAGCTTTTAGACGCAAGGATTCCGCGTAGTAGCTCTAATTCGGCTATCGCCGAATTAATTGGCTCGAAACCCCGAATTGTGGCTTTAAATAAGGCTGATTTAGCTGATCCGAAGGCGACCAAAAAGTGGCAAGATTTTTTTGCTTTAAGAGGGGTGCCAACGATTCTTTTGAATGCAGTAAGTGGCTTGGGGCTTAAAGAATTGACTGGGGCGATTAATAAAGCGATGGAACCGGAATTTGCCAAAAGAGCCCGGAGGGTAATGATTGTCGGGATTCCTAATGTGGGGAAGTCCTCGCTGCTTAATCGTCTTTGCGGAAAAAATAGAGTTGAGGTGGCGAATCGACCGGGAGTTACTCGGGCTCAGAAGTGGATTAAGACCCAAGGTGGATTTGATCTTTTGGATACTCCAGGAATCTTGCCACCGCGATTGGAAGATCAGGAAATGGCTAGGCGCTTGGCTTTGACCGGTGGTGTGAAAGATGATATCTATGATATGGATTTGGCGGTGCGAGAATTTTTAGATATTCTCAGAGCGAGTAAGTCTGAAGCGCTAGTTGAACGATATAAATTGGATGTTGATACGGTAAACCATGCAGATGTGGAAGAACTTTTAGAAAAAGTAGGAAGAATTCGTGGCTTGCTTCGTTCAGGAAATTTAGTTGATTTGGAAAAAACCGGACGAGTTGTGATTCAGGAATATCGTAATGGAAAACTAGGAGCAATTTCGTTGGAAAATCCGTTGGAAGAAGGGTAATTAAAAAACGGAAAAAAAGTCAGTCAATTTTTGCCGATAGCATAAAATGGGGGCTATCGGCTTTTTTGTATGCAAAAAAGTACAAAACTAGATGTAAAAAGGGTTGCGGAAAATTCTAAAAAGAGTTAATTTAAAAGTGGAAAACCGAGTAAGTACAAAGGATAACCGATTGTGTCAGTCGGAATTGATTTGTATGAACGACACAATGGTTAGACCACCTGACCAATGTGGGGTTTTCCCAAAAAATCAGGAGGTGCTCATATGGCAGAAGAAGTGACATTAAAAGGGAAACAGCGTCTCTTCATGACAGGCAATGAAGTAATTGCTTGGGCGGCTGTGGCTGCAAAGGCGGATATCATGTATGGTTATCCGATTACCCCACAAAACGAAATTATGCATTATTGGACTCGTTTGGCTCCGAAGTACGACAAGAAATTTTTACAAACTGAAGACGAGATTTCAGCCGGTTTCGCAACTATTGGCGGCGTACTTGCAGGGCTAAAAGCTTTTACCGGTACAGCAGGTCCGGGGAATATGCTGATGCAGGAGTCTGCAACAATGGCTGAAATGATGCGTCTGCCAATGGTGTACTTCATTCAACAACGTGGAGGGCCATCTACAGCTACCGTTATTTATGCTCAACAAGAGACTACGTTGACCTGTTTTGGTGGTAATGGAGAAGGACACCGAATCGTTTATTCTCCGGCAACTCATCAAGAATTGTTTGACTATACATTTAAGTGCTTTAATGCGGCTTGGACCTATCGTTTTCCGGCATTTTTGCTAGCCGATGGTTATCAAGCAAAAATGCGTGAATCGGTCACACTTTATGATCCAGAGGAGCAGGGTATTAAGTTGGTTCCGCCGACACCGCTTGTGGGCGAAAATAAGCCAGGAAAAGAATTTAAAAATCTTCGAAATACATTTAATACTGAAGAAGAGCTTTTTGATGTAGTGATGACTGCTCAGAGAGATTGGGATAAAATGGCGCCGGAAATCATCGAATGGGACGAAAAAGGTTGTGAAGATGCAGATGTAATCTTAGTTGCTCATGGTGTGGTTTCTCGCGCAACACTTGGAGCTTACAATCAGTTGCGTGCAGAAGGCAAAAAAGTAGGGTACTTCCGCCCGATTACTGTTCGGCCATTTCCTGTTGAGGCAATGCGTAAAGCGGTAACCGGAAAGCAAATTCTAGTGACAGAGTCCGCTTATGGACAGCTTCTTAAATTTGTTGAGAGCGCTCTTTATGGTCTGGATGTGCCGATTCATACTTATTTACGCCCCGGCTTAGGCATTACAACCGAAGAAGTTGTTGAAGAATATAAGAAAATTATAGGCTAAAGGAAAGGAGATAAATAATGATGGAACCAATCGTAAAAGAAATACATACCGCCATGCCGGAATGTTGGAATGATGCAACAAAGCCTCATAAATTTTGTCCCGGATGTGGACACGGTATCGTGTTGAAAATGCTTGGAGAAGCGATTGATGAACTCGGAATCAAAGATCAAGCGGTATTTGGTTGCGACATAGGGTGCTCTCTCCTTTCTTGGGATTTTTTCAAAATTGATACTGTCCAGACTCATCATGGTAGAACTACGCCGGTAATTACGGGGATTAAACGTGCCAATTCTGAAGTTGTGGGTATTGCTTACATGGGAGATGGCGGCGGTTATGCAATTGGTGCCGGCCATTTATTTAACGCGGCAGTTCGAAATGAGCGAATTACGGTAATTTTGGTAAATAACTGTAATTACGGCATGACCGGTGGTCAAATGTCACCAACAACTTTGCCGAATATGAAAACCGAAACGAGTCCTTATGGTCGTGATATTAATTTGACCGGTGCTCCTACCAAAGGCCCAGAAATGGTAGCTTCGGTAGCTTCGGAAGGCGCTTATGTGGCTCGCGGAACAGTTGCAAATCCTCGTCAATTGAAAGGCTTCTTGAAGAAGGCTTTGGAAAATCAAATGGCAGGAAATGGATTTTCCTTTGTTGAATGTTTATCCGGTTGCCCGACAAACTGGCGCACAAATAGTGTGAAAACTTGGGAATTTATTGAAAATCAAATGACAGAGTTCTTCAAAGTCGGCGAGTTGCGAACTCCAGAGAAGAAGGAGGGCTAAGAGCATGGCTGATAAGATTACTAAAATTGCGATTGCCGGCGAAGGCGGGCAAGGCGTGCAGATGATTGCTGAAATTCTAGCGGAAGCGGCTAATCATATGGGAAAAAACGCAATTTATATTCCGAATTTTGGTGTTGAACAACGAGGCGGGGTATCTATTGCTTATGTGCAAATCAGCGATGGGCCGATTGGTGCGCCTAAATTTGTTGAGGCTGACATTTTGATTCCCGTGAGCCTTCGGGCTGTGGAGCGAACCACAGTACATGCCGGCTCAGAAACGGTCTATATTTATGATAATTCGCTGGTTCCTTCCGGTGAGGTTGCCAATTTGATTATCGGGAATAAATATGATGCGGTAACGGTGACATCAGGAACTGAAACTTATGATGAATTCAAGACAAGTCAAGGCATCAATGCCGACAAGTTAACAAAAGTAAATCGCGTAATTGCAATTCCTGCAAATGATATTGCTAAAAATGAAATCCATCCTCGAGTATTCAATATCATTTTGCTTGGATTAACCATTGGTGCGACCGATGTTCTTCCAATGGATGAAATTAAAAAGGCATTGGAAGCTAAGTTGGGTCACAAGTTTGAGGGAAATCCAGAATTACGCGATATGAATTATAAAGCTCTTGATCGAGGTTATGAATTGATCAAGGGTCTTGAGTAGGGGGAAAACAGAAAATGGCGAATGAAAAGCATAAAGCTTATGTCTATCAAGGCGAAAAAGCTGATTGGGCTGTTTTTTCTGGCCTTTGTAAGGGCTGCGGATTATGTATTGCTAAATGCCCAGTAAAATGTATGAGTTGGAGCAAAGAGCTGGGAGTTTATGGAACTCCTTGCGTGCAGGCTGATCCTGAAAAATGTATTGGTTGCGGGATCTGCCAACTTGTTTGTCCGGACTGTGCAATTGTTGTGGAGCGGAAAGGCTAAAAATTTATTAAAATAAGCTACATTATTTATGTAGCTTATTTTTTTATGGTATACTACCTAAGCAAATATGTATTTGACGAGAGGGGAAGTGTCGGTGTTTAAGCCTGTTCGAACGAAAACCGCAAGCTCAGAAGTTGCGGAACAGATAAAAAATATGATTATTCAAGGACAACTTCATCCCGGTGATCGCTTGCCATCGGAAAGAGAATTTGCTGAGATACTTAAGTGTAAGCAGGACAACGATTCGAGAAGCTTTGCGTTCACTTGAGGCGCTTGGAATGATTTCGATTCGTCAAGGGGACGGCAGCTTCGTAGAGCATTTTAAGCTAGAGGGGATATTAGAGCCCTTGGCGGTTCTTTTTCATTTAGAAGGCGATGAAAGCGGTATTCATTCATTTTCAGAAGTGCGTCAAATTTTAGAAGTGGAAATGGCAGCTTTAGCTGCAACGCGAGCTACGGAAGAGGATATCGCAGTACTTGAAGGATGTATTGCTGCAATGGTTGAAGAAGTCAAAAATGGTGGCGTTGGAGATGTTGCGGATGCAGAGTTTCATCTGGCTTTGGCGGGAGCGAGTAAAAATCCACTTTTAGTCCGATTGATGGAGACCATCGCTGACTTGATGAAATTTACCTACCAAGCGACGAGAAAACAACTTTTTTTGAACCAAGGAACGCTGGAAGAAATACATCATTCGCACTCTAGTGTACTTGAGGCGGTAAAACTTCGAGATGGCGAATTGGCTCGTAAGCATATGAAAGAACATCTTCAGATGGTGGAAGAACAGATGGACTTTTTAAATAGCCGACCTCGCGAGTTGGGTAAATAGGGATTGACAAGAGAAAGTGACCTTGTTAGGATTAACTCAATAGGTAAAAGACGATGAGAAAGAGGAGTACTTGATTAAGAGCACCGCAGAGAGAGCGTTCAAGGCTGAAAAGCGCTTGTGTGTTGAGCAAGGAAGGTTACTTTTGAGTTGAGAATGAAAATTCTCCGGTTCAGGCTCGTTATTGCTTGCTGAGAGTTCGCAGATGCGAAAAATTGGGTGGTACCGCGGAAAGTCTTTTCGTCCCATGGGGATGAAGAGGCTTTATTATTTTTTTAGGGGGAATAAATCATGGAAAAACAGATTCCGACAACTTATGATCCGGCATTAGTAGAAAAAGAAAATTATGAAGCTTGGGAAAAAGCGGGTATTTTTCATGGAAAACCAGGCGGAGGAGATGTTTTTTCAATTGTTATTCCACCGCCAAATGTGACCGGCCAACTTCACATGGGGCACGCGCTGGATAACACTTTGCAGGATATTTTAATTCGTTGGCGCCGAATGCAGGGATACCGTACTCTTTGGATGCCCGGGATGGATCATGCGGGTATTGCAACGCAGATTAAAGTAGAAGAGCAACTTCGCCAGGATGGAAAAAGCAGGTACGATCTTGGGCGTGAAAAATTTGTAGAAAAAGTTTGGGAATGGAAAGAATTATATGGTGGGCAAATCATTAACCAATTAAAGCGGCTCGGAGCTTCTTGTGATTGGGAACGAGAGCGCTTTACTATGGATGAGGGATGTAGCGAAGCGGTGAAGGAGGTTTTTGTTCAATTATATGAAAAAGACCTGATTTATCGAGGTTATCGAATCATTAATTGGTGTGTTCGCTGCGAAACTGCGCTGAGCGATATTGAGGTAGAGCATGAAGAGCGTGATGGTTACTTGTGGCAGATTCGCTATCCGGTGCAGGGCGAAGGAAATCGCTTTTTGGAAATTGCAACAACCCGACCGGAAACAATGCTTGGAGATGTGGCGGTTGCGGTGCATCCGGAAGATGAGCGATATCAAGACTTGATTGGCAAGTTCCTAGCGCTTCCTTTGACAGACCGCATGATACCGATAATCTCGGATAGTTCGGTTGAGATGGAGTTCGGGACTGGTGCAGTAAAAATTACTCCGGCTCATGACTCAAATGACTATGAAATGGGGCTGCGGCATAATTTAGAGCAACTTATTGTGATGAATGAAAAAGGCTTTATGAATGAAAATGCTGGAGAATTTGTAGGATTAGAGCGGTATGAGGCTCGTAAAGTTATCGTGAAAGCATTGGAAGAAAAGGGTTTTTTGGTAAAAATTGTTGAGCACGGGGGGGCATTGCCAGCGTTGCGCTACTGTAGTTGAGCCTCGGCTATCGAAGCAGTGGTTTGTGAAAATGGCTCCTTTGGCAGCTCCGGCTATAGAGGTAGTTACTAATCAAGAAATTCAATTTGTGCCAGAGCGCTTTAGCCGAACCTATCTTCAATGGATGGAAAATATCCGGGATTGGTGTATTTCTCGCCAGCTTTGGTGGGGGCACCGAATTCCTGCTTGGTATTGCGATGAATGTGATGAGGTAATGGTTGGAAGGGAAGATATATCCCAATGTACCAAGTGTGGATCGAGTAATATTCGTCAAGATGAAGATGTACTTGATACATGGTTTTCCTCGGGTCTATGGCCATTTTCGACAATGGGGTGGCCGAAAGATACGGAATTACTCAAGACTTTTTATCCAACCTCTGTTTTGGTTACTGGCTATGATATTATTTTCTTTTGGGTGGCTCGAATGATTACCTTAGGGATGGAATTTCCAAAGCAAATTCCCTTTAGTAAAGTTTTTATACATGGATTAGTTCGCGATTCTCAAGGGAGAAAAATGTCTAAATCTTTGGGAAATGGAATTGATCCCTTGGAGATTATTGATCAGTACGGGGCAGATGCGTTACGGTTTACTCTTGTAACCGGAAATACGCCGGGAAATGATATGCGTTTCTATATGGAAAGAGTGGAAACAAATCGAAACTTTGCAAATAAAATATGGAATGCTTCCCGTTTTGTGTTGATGAATTTAGGGGAAGAGGAGATTGCAGAAGAGTGGGGAACTCTTACTTTGGCGGATCGATGGATTTTGAGCCGCTATAATCAGACGATTCAAGGGGTAACTGAGAATTTAGAAAAATTTGAGTTGGGCGAAGCCGCCAGAAATATTTATGAATTTTTGTGGAATGAATATTGTGATTGGTACATTGAGATGGCGAAAAGAAGCCTTTATGATTCAGAAGACAAAGAGGGGCAGGCAACGACTCGAAAAGTTCTTTCTCATGTTCTTTCAGGTACTTTGGCGTTACTTCATCCGTTCATGCCATTTTTGACTGAATCCATCTGGCAGGCATTGCCTCATCAAGGGGATTTTTTGGCGTCCTCTGCATGGCCAAAAGTGGATGCTGAGCAAATTGACCTACAAGCAATTGAAGAGATGGAGCTTTTGATGGAGGCAATCAAGGGGATTCGGAATATGAGGGCGGAAGTCGGTGCTCANCCNNGNAAAAAAAGTGAAGTGTTGATTTTAACATCTTCNGCAGAAGTAAAAGAGTTTTTTGAAAGCCAGAGTACATTCTTTGAATCGTTAGCAGCGGCAGCGCCACTAGAAATTAGAGATATTCNTAGTGAGAAGCCTCAAAATGCACTAACACAAGTTATTGGCAGTTCGGAAATCTATTTGCCTCTTAAGGATTTGATTGATGTGGANAAAGAGACAGCTCGATTGGAAAAAGAAATCCAAACTTTAGAAAAAGCGATTGCCCAGATTTTAGGTAAGTTGAATAATCAAGGCTTTTTAGCTAAGGCTCCACAAGAGGTTGTTGCAAAGGAAAAAGAAAAAATGCAAGAAATGACGGAGCGAAAAATCGCTCTTGCCGGTCGTCAGGAATTTTTGCGGGGGCTATAGAGATGGAGCGGGGACAGGTACTAGCTTACTTGGGGGCGTTATCACGGTTTTCTGAATGCCCCGGGGTTCAGCGAGAAAGAAAATTATTGTCTTATTTGGGAAATCCGGAAAAGAAGTATCCGATCATTCATATTACCGGGACAAATGGCAAAGGTTCTGTGGGAGCGATGTTGTCAGAAATATTCAGTCAAGCAGGTTTGAAAGTTGGATGGTTTAGCTCGCCGCATCTTGAAGATTATCCGGAAAGAGTTCGGATTTGTGGAAAAGAAATCTCGTGGGAAGAATTTAGTTCTGCGATATCTACTGTTGTTGAGGCTGTGGAAAATGGCAAGAAGAGGAGCCAGGGAAGCCTACGGAATTCGATGTTCTTTCAGCAGCAGGATTCTATCATTTTGCTAAAGAGCAGGTTGATATTGCAATTATCGAAGTGGGCATAGGTGGAATGTTGGATTCTACGAATGTAGTTGAGCCAATTTTTACAATAATTACGAATGTTGAAAAAGATCATTTGGATAAGTGTGGTCCTACGCTAGAAGATGTAGCTATTCATAAAAGCGGGATTATAAAGCCTAATGTTCCGGTAATTTCGGCGGTTAAATCCGGTAATTTAAGGGAAATCATCAGGAAACGAGCGGCAGAAGTGGAGAGCCCGGCATTTTTTATGGGGGAAGATTGGGAATTTACCAGCGAAACGAATTATGAAAACCAGCAAGAAATCTTACATTTTTTGCCTAAGGGTGCGCTGACAAGTGTATTTCAAGATAGATATGAATTGAATCTTTTGGGTGAACACCAGCAAGAAAATGCTTCGTTGGCATTGGGAGCATTGAGCCTTTTGAATGAGAGGTATCTGATTTCGAAAGAGACTGTTTATTCAGCATTACGAGAGGTAAAATGGCCTGGACGGTTTGAAGTATTTGCAACACCGGAAAAAGTGTTGATTATTGATGGAGCTCATAATGTTGCCGGTGCTCGGTCTTTGAGGCAAGCACTGGATAAATGGTTTCGCGGAAAGTCAGTTTGCTTTGTGGTAGGTTTTTTGGATGACAAGGAAGCAGGAGATTTTATAGAGGTTCTTCACTCTGATGGTGATTGCTGGGTTGGAGTAAAACCGGATTCACCGCGAGGTATGGTCAAAGAAAAAGCTCTCGCCTTCTTAACTCCTTATGACGGGATATGGGGTGGTGCGTTAGAAGAGGGGTTGTCGGTGACAATGGAAAAAAGTCCTTTGATGCCGGTAGTTGTTTGTGGTTCTTTGTATTTGGTTGGTTCGGCTCGTAGGTGGGCTCAGAATAAGTTGAAGTAGGGAAGAGTATGAATGATGATCCAACGAATATACGATTGGAAAAATAAAAAAAAAGAATGGAATAATTGGAAAAATGCGGCTTTTGCCGGTGCAATTTTTTTGCTTCCTTTTAGTTTTCAAGGGTTTTCGTTAGCATTATCATTAGCTATTCTTTTTATGATTTTTGAAATTTGGCAAAAAAATGAATGGTCGTTGTCGATTACTTTATTTGATGGTTTAGTTCTGCTATTTTTAGGGTGGAGCTTTTTTGTTACAGTGATTTCGCTACAGTCTTCGATGGGGCTATTTATTCAGTCCGGGTTAATTCCTGCGTGTTCTTATTTTGTGATGTCCAGGCAGATTATGAGCGAAGAGAATCGACGCTCTTTTTTGCAAATGATTTGGCTTGGAGCTGCATTTGTTGCGGTACTTGGCTTATGGGAAGTTTTCGCGGGTATTGCACAGCTTAATGAATTTTGGGTAGATCTTGAAAAGTTTTCCGGTGCAATGGTTCGAATGTCTGGGCCTTTGGAGAATCCTAATTTAATGGCCGGATATCTGGCTATAATTATTGCTTTTTGGAGTGGTTACCGTAGTTGTAGGCCTCAAAAGCGAGATGGTATTTTAGGAATTATAGGCCTATGCCTTTTATCGGTATGCCTTTTTCTTACTTATTCGAGAGGAGCTTGGATCAGTTTATTTGTGGTATTAATCGCTCTTGGCGTGTGGCATCGAAGCAAAAAGTATTTATTTTTTGGAGTTTTTAGTTTAGCAGTTCTTGCCTTGCTAAGTGAGCCGCTAGTTTTGGAGCGGATTAGCTCAATTTGGAATCCGACAGCAGATTCATCTTCAGCTTTGCGTTTGGCGATTTGGCACAGTACGCTTTATTTGATTGCTGACTATCCGATTTGCGGAATTGGCTGGGGAGCTTTTCCGTTAGTGTACCCGCTCTATGATTATTTTTTAATTGATCCTAAGCCGACGATTTATCATGCTCATAACCTCTATTTGCACCTGATTGCAGAAGTAGGAATTGTAGGTTTTTTTATTTGGATAGGTATTGTTTTTACTTTAGTAAAAAATTTATGGAGTCGAGTAAGTAAGAAAGAATCGTTGGCATTGGGAGTCGTTTGTGCAATTGGTGTAATTTTATTGGGCGGTCTAACTGATGATTGGCTTTTTAATCCTAAAATTTCGACTTTTTTCTGGATTTTGGTGGGTTTATCTCAGTGCAAGGTAAAAAATATTCGAGTGGTAAGCAGGAAAAAAGGAAAAAATTGCGAATAGAATAATTCGGAGCATGACATAGTTTGTAAAGATGTTATGATTTTCCTAGGGAGTAGAAAAGGGGAATATAGATGGCGAACAAAATTGCAATCTCTAAAGCTACGGTGGATCGCCTACCCATTTATTTTCGGACATTAAGTCAGATGAAGGAAAGTGGGATCGAGGTGGTTTCGTCGGAAGAACTTGGTCGTCGCATTGGGTTTTCGCCTGAGCAAATTCGAAAAGATTTGGCTAGTTTCGGCGAATTCGGAAAAAAAGGTGTTGGCTATTACGTTGGGTATTTAATTGAAAAAATTCAGGGAAATCTTAGGAATTGATCATGCATGGAATATCTGTATTGTCGGGTATGGGCATCTGGGAAATGCATTAGCTCATTATCAAAATTTTTTCAAGCTAGGTTTTTATCTCAAAGCCGTATTTGATCAAGATCCACAAAAAGTAGGAATCCCGGCTGGAGAAACAGCAGAAGTGTATCTATCAAACGACTTAAAAGAAATTATTAAAAAAGAAAACATTCAAATCGGCATTATTGCGGTACTGGTTGAGGCAGGGGTACTGGGAATTTGGAATTTTGCGCCAATTCGGTTAGATATTCCAGATCATATTTGTTTAATTAGTGAGGATTTGGCAATTGGTTTGAGTTCGTTAAGCTATTATATAACTAATAAGAATTAATAATTAAAATGAAAAATTTGATTTTTCAGAATTTAGATAGTCAAAATTAGTAGTTAGTGATATAATGAAACAGAAGTGTGAGATTCATGGACGAAGATTGTCACGCAACTTCGGAAATGAAGCTTATTGGTGGGGCTTGCGGCTTTTTGCGTGTTCCGTGAAGAGCAGAGTGGCAGCATCTGGCTTATGGGGATTAGAGAAACAAGGGCTTTTTAGCTATTGATATAAGTAATCCACTTAAGGGAGATGCTTTTTTTATTGCCATTATTTTCATATAGGTTATTACGGGAAGCACCGTGATATACTTCTGGCCCGAAAACGTGCCAGAAAAAATTTTGGGGAGGGAATAAGATGATTGATATCAAGGATCGGGTTCGTTGTTCTGCTCTACATTCGAAAATCGTCACTGCGGAAGTTGCTGCAGATGCGATTAAGCCGGGGATGAATGTAGGGACTTCTGGATTTACTCCAGCTGGTTATCCCAAGGTTGTTCCTTTGGCATTAGCTGAAAAAGCGAAAAATTCTCCTTTTAAAATTAACCTATGGACTGGGGCATCTGTTGGCGCTGAATTAGATGGTGCTTTGGCTAGTGCTGAGTGTGTCCAAAAACGCCTTCCTTATCAAACGAATGACGCTTTGCGCAAGGCAATCAATGCAGGAACAGTTGAATATACTGACCTACATTTAAGTCATGTAGCTCAAATGTCTCGTTATGGATATTTAGGCGGCAAAGTAGACGTGGCAATCGTAGAAGCCTGTGCAATTACTGAAGAGGGGCACATTATTCCGACAACGTCTTTAGGAAATTCGGCATCTTATGTACAAAGCGCTGACATCGTAATTGTTGAAGTCAACGTGGCTCAGCCTTTGGAGCTTGAAGGAATGCACGATGTGTATGTACCTTTGGATCCACCGCATCGTCTTCCGATTCCGATTGTAAAATCAGATGATCGGATTGGTACACCATATATTCCTGCTGGTCCGGACAAAATTACTTATATTGTGGCAAGTGATATCCCGGACGGAGTACGTCCTTTGGCAGCCATTGATGATGATGCTCGTGCAATGAGCGGAAATTTAATTGATTTCTTAAATAATGAAATTAAGCAGGGTAGAATGCCGGCAAATCTGTTGCCGCTTCAATCCGGTGTCGGATCGGTTGCAAATGCAGTTATTTCCGGTTTGGCAGATTCTCCTTTTGAAAACCTGAGCGTATATACCGAGGTTATTCAAGATGGTATGTTTGACTTGATTGATGCAGGGAAATTGAATTTTGCTTCCGGAACATCTTTGACACCTTCGCCAGACGGATTGAAACGTCTCTATGCAAATATCAAAACCTATAGAGACAAAATCATTCTCCGTCCGCAAGAAATCTCCAATAGCCCGGAAATTGCTCGCCGTTTAGGTGTAATTGCAATGAATACTGCGATTGAGTTTGATATTTTTGGTCATGTAAACTCAACTCATATTATGGGTAGCAAAATGATGAATGGCATCGGAGGCTCTGGTGACTTTGCACGGAATGGCTACTTGACGATGTTCTTAACAACATCTACTGCTAAGAAGGGCGATATTTCCTCAATTGTTCCAATGTGTTCTCATATTGACAGCACAGAGCACGATGTGGATGTATTTATTACAGAGCTTGGCGTGGCTGATGTTCGTGGCTTAAGCCCGAAAGAAAGAGCAAAAGTCATCATTGAAAAATGCGCTCATCCAGATTATCAACCATTACTTAGAGATTATTTGGATCGTGCAATTAAAGGAGTGGGCGGACATTCGCCGCATCTTCTTGGCGAATCGCTTTCTTGGCACAGCCGTTTCTTAGAGACTGGTAGCATGAAAGTTAAATAAGCCAAACAATTTATTTTGTTGTAAAACTTTTAGTTTTATATAGGATTACCCAATACGAAGGAGGATTTTAGAATGGCAAACGAATCCATCAAAACCGGCTTTGATGCATACATGGCCGGAGTCGACGCTAAACTGGAGAAAAGTCCAGAGCGAAAAAATCTGAAACCTAATCGTCTCTACACTCCATTGGATATTGAAGGTTTTGATTATGAAAAAGATCAAGGCTTTCCAGGCGAATATCCATATACTCGCGGAGTACAGACGACTATGTACCGTGGTCGTTTCTGGACCATGCGTATGTATGCAGGATTTGCAACTGCTGAGGAATCCAATAAACGTTATAAATTGCTATTAGCTTCTGGTGGCTCAGGTCTTTCTTGCGCATTTGACTTGCCGACTCAGATTGGCTATGACAGTGACCAAGCGATTTCTGAAGGTGAAGTTGGTAAAGTAGGGGTTGCGATTGACTCCTTGAAGGATATGGAAATTTTGTTTGATGGAATTCCATTGGATAAAGTATCTACATCCATGACAATTAATGCTCCGGCATCGGTTCTTTTGGCAATGTATATTGCTGTAGGGGAAAAACAAGGTGTTTCCTCCGATCAATTGACTGGTACCATTCAAAATGATGTTTTGAAAGAGTATGCAGCTCGTGGAACTTACATTTTTCCACCAAAACCATCTATGCGTTTGATTACCAATATTTTTGAATATTGCTCTCAAAGTGTTCCGAAATGGAATACAATTTCTATTTCCGGATATCACATTCGTGAAGCTGGCTCGACTGCTTCTCAAGAAATCGCATTTACCATTGCTGATGGTATTGCTTATGTTGAAGCAGCAATTAAAGCTGGCTTGGATGTAGATGATTTTGCAGGACGTCTGTCGTTCTTCTGGAATGCTCATAATGATGTATTGGAAGAAGTTGCAAAATTCCGTGCTTCTCGCCGAGTCTGGGCAAAAGTAATGAAAGAGCGCTTTGGTGCGAAAAAGCCAAAATCTTGGATGCTTCGTGTGCATACTCAAACTGCAGGATCCATGTTGACAGCTCAACAAGTAGATAACAACATTGTTCGTGTAGCATTGCAAACCGCTGCTGCTGTAATGGGTGGAACTCAGTCCCTCCATACTAACTCCAGAGATGAAGCTTTGGCATTGCCAACAGAAGTTTCCGTACAAATTGCTCTGCGTACTCAACAAATTGTTGCTTATGAAAGTGGTCTGGCAGATACAGTAGATCCATTGGCTGGTTCTTACTATGTAGAAGCTTTGACAAACCGCATTGAGGCTGAGTGCTGGGAATACATCAAGAAAATTGATGAAATTGGTGGCGCAGTTGTTGCGATTGAGCAAGGATATATTCAAAAAGAAATTCAAGATAGTGCATATCGTTGGCAGATGGAAATTGAGAGCGGTGAGCGAATCATTGTTGGTGTGAATAAATTCCATGTAGAAGAAGAAGCACCGAAAAATCTGCTTAAAATTGATAATACTCCTGGCGAACTCCAAAAGAAAAAACTGAAAGAGCTTCGCGAAACTCGTGATAATGCTGCAGTAGATAAAGCTTTAGCTGATCTGAAAACTGCATGCGCAGACGAAAATGCAAATCTGATGCCTTATATCTTAGTTGCAGTAAAAGCTTATGCTACATTGGGCGAAATTTGTGGCGTGATGCGTGAAGTGTTTGGAGAATATAAGCCGCATATTACTCTGTAATTTGATAATTAGTAGGATGCCAAAATTAAGGAGGGACAATCAATGGAAAAGCGGATCAAAGTGATCGTTGCGAAACCAGGTCTTGATGGACATGACCGTGGAGCAAAAGTTGTGGCTCGCGCTCTGCGTGATGCTGGATTTGAGGTAATTTATACAGGTATTCGATTAACTCCGGAGCAAATTGCAGAAGCTGCATTGCAAGAGGACGTGAATGTTGTTGCATTAAGTCTTCTTTCTGGAGCACACAATACATTATTCCCGAAAGTTGTAGAACTTTTGAATGAAAAAGGAATGAACAATGTATTGGTAATCGGTGGTGGAGTTATCCCAGAAGGTGATATCGCTGGTTTGAAAACTGCCGGAGTTTCGGCAATCTTTACTCCGGGTACACCGACTTCTCAAATCGTGGAGTTCATTAAAGAAAACGCGAAATAATTAAATAGGATGGGGACTGAACGGCGAGGAGTAATACTTCTCGCCATTCTCCCATTCGAGCCTCTTCTTAGGAGCGGCTGTAGCTTGGAGGAGAGTGAGGGGTTCAAAATGGATAAAATGGTAGAGAAAGTGATTTCCGGAGACAAGCTGTCCATTTCACGATCAATTAGCTTGGTTGAGAATGAGGCACCAGAAGCGGAAATCCTTGTAAAAGAGCTTTACAGTCATACTGGAAGAGCTCATATCATTGGAATTACCGGACCTCCTGGAGCAGGGAAAAGTACTTTGACAGATAAGCTGATTAAAGCTTATCGAGCTAAAGGAAAGCGTGTAGGTGTTGTTGCAATTGACCCGACCAGTCCTTACTCTGGTGGAGCGATTTTGGGTGATAGAATTCGAATGATGGAAATTTCAATGGATGAAGGCGTTTTTATTCGGTCAATGGCGACTCGAGGTAGCTTGGGCGGTCTTTCTGCAAAAACTGCTGATGCAGTAAAAGTGCTGGATGCTGCCGGTTATGAGGTCGTGATTGTTGAAACCGTTGGGGTTGGGCAATCGGAAGTTGATATTGTTAAAAATGCGGATACAACGCTTGTTGTAGTTGTGCCGGGCTTGGGTGATGATATTCAAGCAATTAAAGCGGGAATTTTAGAAATTGGTGATATTTTTGTCATCAATAAATCTGACCGTGAAGGTGCAGACCGGCTTCATGTTGAAATTGAAATGATGCTTGATTTGAATTCCGAAAAAAGTGATTGGCGACCACCGATTGCTCAAACTATTGCCTCAAAGGATCAAGGGATTTCAGATGTAGTTGAAAAAGTAGAAGAGCATATGGCCTACTTGAAAGATAGTGGACAGCTAAAAATTCGTCGTGACGAAAGAGTTGAGAGCGAGTTTGTAGCGATGCTGAGCGATGAGTTACAACGAAAAGTTTTAGGGCCTCTCAAAGCTGAGAAAAAGTTGGAGACAATCGTTAAAGAACTGTCTGCTCGTCAGTCTGATCCATATAGTTCTGTAAAAAGTATACTGAAAGATGTTTTAAAATAACATGAAAACGTGTATACTAAATGAGGAAGTTATTAAGATAATTTGGAACTAAAATAAAAAGGAGGGAATACAATGAGTTTTAATGTACTACGGGTAGACCATATTGGGATTGCTGTAAAAAATCTGGATGAGGCTAAAAAACTCTACACGGATGCTCTTGGTTTGAAGGTTCATGGCGAAGATGAAGTGGTTGAAGAACAAAAAGTGAAAGTCTGCTTCATTCCTACAGGCGATAGTGAAATTGAGCTTTTAGAATCTACATCACCAGATGGACCAATTGCGAAGCATATTGAGAAAAATGGTGAAGGAATTCAGCACGTTGCTCTTTATGTAGACAATCTGGAAGCTGCGTTGGCCGAGCTTAAAGAAAAAGGTGTTCGCTTGATTGATGAGACACCGCGTTATGGCGCTGGCGGAAAGAAAATTGCATTTATCCACCCAAAATCGACCGGTGGCGTATTGCTTGAGCTTTGCCAAAACAGATAATAAAAGGTCTTTTAATCTAAACGGAGGTGCGAAATGACGACAGTTCAAGAACGAATTGCTGATCTTCATAAACGGCAAGAAAAAGTCACACTTGGTGGTGGCGTAAAACGGATCGAAAAACAGCATGCATCGGGAAAATTGACTGCACGTGAGCGTATCAATATTTTGTTAGATCCTAATACTTTTGTGGAATTGGATCAATTTGTAACTCATCGTTGCACAAATTTTGGTATGGAAAAAGTTGAAATTCCAGGCGAAGGTGTCGTAACCGGTTATGGTCTTGTTGATGGACGATTGGTTTATGTATTCGCTCAAGATTTTACTGCACAAGGTGGATCTTTGGGAGAAATGCATGCTGCAAAAATCGTAAAAGTACAAGAAATGGCATTGAAAATGGGGGCTCCGATTGTAGGTCTAAATGATTCCGGTGGAGCTCGTATTCATGAAGCAGTAGATGCTTTAGCTGGATATGGGAAAATCTTCTTCAATAATACGATTGCATCTGGTGTAATTCCTCAGATTTCGGCAATTATGGGTCCTTCGGCTGGTGGTGCAGTATATTCACCAGCATTGACTGACTTCATCTATATGGTACAAAATACCAGTCAGATGTTCATCACTGGACCAGAAGTTATTAAATCGGTTACCGGCGAAGAAGTTACGAAAGAAGATTTGGGTGGAGCAATGACCCATAACCAAACTTCCGGTGTGGCTCAATTTGCTGCTACAAGTGACGAAGATTGCCTTAAACAAATTCGTTACCTTTTAAGCTTCTTGCCAAGCAATAATATGGAAGAGACTCCAATTGTTGCGACTGGTGATGATCCGAATCGTGCAAATCCAGACCTAAATACTCTTTTGCCGGATAATTCTAATAGCCCTTATAACATGATTGATGTAATTAAGAGCATTGCAGATAACGGCGAATTCTATGAAGTAGCGGAGTATTTTGCACAAAATATCATTACTGGCTTTGCTCGTTTTGATGGTCGTTCGGTAGGTATTATTGCTAACCAACCTCGCGTAATGGCTGGTTGTTTGGATGTAAATGCTTCGGATAAATCTTCTCGCTTTATTCGTCTTTGTGATGCATTCAATATTCCTCTCTTGAATTTGGTAGATGTACCAGGATTCTTGCCTGGTGTTACTCAAGAGTATGGCGGAATTATTCGACATGGTGCAAAAATGCTCTATGCATATTCCGAGGCTACAGTTCCGAAAATTACTGTTATTACTCGAAAAGCATATGGCGGATCTTATTTGGCAATGTGTTCGAAAGATCTGGGCGCAGACCAAGTGCTTGCGTGGCCAACCGCTGAAATTGCTGTTATGGGACCTGCTGGTGCGGCAAATATCATCTTCAAAGGTGATCCAAATGCCAAAGAAAGAACCGATGAGTATGTAAAAGAATTTGCAACTCCTTATAAAGCTGCAGAGCGTGGTTTTGTTGACCGAGTTATTGAGCCTTCTGAAACACGTGCTAGCATTATTAGTGCTCTTTATATGCTTGAAACCAAGCGTGAAAGCCGACCGGCTAAACGACACGGTAATATTCCGTTGTAAGAAAAAGTTTGGTTCTATAGCTTGAAGAGTGAGGTGAAAAGGTATGAGTATGGGAATGTGGATTGGTATAGCTGTTGTTCTTATTGTTGTTTGGGTAATTTTGAAACCAAGCAAGAAAGAAGATAGCTCTGCTGTAGCTACTAAAACATCTGGTGCTCAAGCTTCAAAGGATTCCACGAATGATGCGATTATTGTGGCTACGGCGGCGGCAATTGCAGCTCGTGAAGATGAAATCGTAGCTTTAATTACTGCTGCTGCTTTAGCATTTCACGGACTTTCCGGCGGAAGTCGAATTGTAGCGGTTCGACCACTCGGGAATAAAGAATGGAAATTTGATGCTCGTAGCTCGGTGGTACATGGCAGGGAACAAATGTTTTAACAAATTAAATTTTGGGAGGAATAAAAATGAAAAAGTACAATGTAACAGTTAATGGTCAAACTTACGAAGTGGTTGTTCAAGATGCTGGTGCTGTAGCAGCAGCTCCAGTAGCAGTAGCGGCTCCAGTAGCAGCTCCAGCTCCAGTAGCAGCTCCAGCTCCGGTAGCAGCTCCAGCTCCGGCAGCAGCTCCAGCTCCGGCAGCAGCAGCGGCTCCAGTTCCAGCGGGCGCAAATACTATTAAAGCTCCAATGCCAGGAAAAGTTCTTGATGTAAAAGTTCGAGCTGGTGAAGCTGTGAAAAAAGGTCAAGTTTTGTTGATTCTTGAAGCTATGAAAATGCAAAATGAAATCATGGCTCCGGCAGATGGAACTGTTTCCGATGTACGTGTTTCTGCAAATCAAAGTGTTAAAACTGGCGATGTAATGGTGATCATGTAAGATCTATCAGTCAGAAAAAAAAGAAGCAAATTGTGAAATTTGCTTCTTTTTTTTGTTGCCATCTTTAGAAATATGGAATTTTAATGTATAATAAATAAGATAGAGTTTGAACTAGGTGGTGAAAAAATTTTGTTTGAAGAGCGCAGTCAATCTAAGGGCGTTATGATGTGGGCGAAATATATTCTTTTAGTAATGTTGATTATTTGGTTTGGTTATGAATATGTGAAGTATATTGAGCGTGGTTATCAGGGGTTTCGAATTGTGATATATTCGTTTGCGATGTTGTTATTTTGGTTATGGTTGTATGGGCCTGTCTATACAATTCAAATCGAGAAAAATGAAATTAGAGTAATTCGAAAATTTTTTATATGGGAGAGAGTTTTTGTTGTTCGGCGGGCAGAAATTGTGAGTATTTGTGAGCGATTTGTAAAATCGGATTGCCGTAAAATTGGAATCAGAAGATTTATGCACCAATATACCTTTGCTGACGATCGTCCCAGAAGAGTAGTTATATTCCGAAGAGATTCTGTATCAAAGTCGACGGCTTTAATATTTTGTGGTAGCCATCAGATGCTAGAGGTATTGAAAAAATATTATCAACATGAGATTATTTTGACTGAAGAATGAGGGTGAAGATGAAAGAATTGATGCATCCATTTTTTCTAGCTTCAGTATCTCCGCGTCGTTTGGTGTTGTTACAACAAGTGGGATTGAATCCGATTGTTGAGGCTCCTCAAGATGTCGATGAAAAAAATCGAGTTTGGAATGATTCTGAAGAGATGGTAAAGGAATTATCTTTTGAAAAGGCAAAGTCAATTTTTGATTTAAAGAAAAAGCCGTCAATTGTTCTAGGTGCAGATACAGTAGTCGTTTTAAAGGATGAGATATTAGGGAAGCCGGATAGCCCTTCTGATGCAAAGGCAATGCTTGAAAAATTATCAGGTGAGGAGCACCGAGTTCTGACAGGGGTATCGCTTTTTTGTGGAGAGAGAATTTTTCAGGAGGTCGTGATAACATCTGTGAAATTTCGTCCTTTAAAAGAAGATGAAGTTTTATCTTACATTCATTCTAATGAACCTTTAGATAAGGCCGGTGCTTATGGAATTCAAGGATTTGGCAGTATTTTTGTAGAAGAAATTAAAGGTTGCTATTTTAATGTAGTTGGTTTACCTTTAGCCCGATTATGGAAAATGCTGGATAAAGCGGGAGCATTTAGATGAGCATTGTAAGAATCAAGGACATGACTCCGGATGATCGCCCTCGAGAGCGCATCATTGAAATTGGGTCAAAAAATTTGAGTGATTATGAGCTAATAGCGATTCTGCTTCGGACAGGAAATGTTCAGGAATCAGCAATTGGGCTTGCGCAGCGCATTTTGAAGGAAAAAAATGGCTTGCATGGTCTTTCAAAATCGTCTGCTCGTGAATTACTTCAAATGGAGGGTCTGGGTGATGCAAAGGCAGCATCATTGATTGCGGCTTTAGAGCTTGGGAGGCGAATTCATCAAAGAGGAATTGAAAATAGAGGAATTATTCGGGAGGCTAGTGATGTTTATGGATTGGTAGGCGAGCGGCTTCGGGCTGAGCAGCAAGAAGTTTTTGAGGTTTTGTTTCTGGATGCAAAAAATAAAGTATTAGGAAAATCTCATGAGATTAGCCGAGGTGGTTTGGCATCCTGCCCTGTTGATCCGGCTCTTATTTTTAGAGAAGGAGCTCTTCGAAATTCATTATCAGTGATTTTAATACATAATCACCCTAGCGGGGATCCTCATCCAAGTCGAGAGGATATTCAGCTTACATATCGTATTGTTGAAGCAGGTGAAATGATAGGAATTAAAGTATTGGATCATGTGATTGTTGGGGACGGGCGATGGATTAGTTTCCAAGAATCAGGTTTACTTGATGTGTAAGAAAGAATAAGGAGGCAATAAAAGTGTTCAATTTTTTAAAAAATTCTTCTCGGGATATGGGAATTGATTTGGGTACCGCAAATACATTGGTACATATAAAAGATAAAGGGATTGTATTAGAGGAGCCGTCGGTAGTGGCTGTGCGCCAGGAGACTCGCGAAATTCTTGCAGTGGGTGAAGAAGCTAAGCTAATGTTGGGTCGTACTCCTGGAAGTATTATTGCGATTCGACCATTACGGGATGGAGTAATTGCTGATTTTGATATTACTGAGGCGATGCTTAAATATTTTATTCGCCGAGCAATTGGGGGTAAGAGCTTTATTAAGCCTCGAGTAGTGGTTGGAATTCCTTCAAGTGTGACTGATGTCGAAAAGCGTGCTGTTATTGAAGCAACAATCAATGCGGGTGCTCGACATGCTTTCTTGATTGAGGAGCCGATGGCAGCTGCGATTGGTGCTGGTCTTCCGGTTCACGAGCCAACTGGAAGTATGGTCGTGGATATTGGAGGCGGAACAACAGATATCGCAGTGCTTTCTTTAGGCGGGATGGTGACGAATCGCTCAGTTCGCGTTGCCGGTGATAAGATGGATGAAGCAATTATTCAATACATCAAAAGAAATTATAATTTAATGATTGGTGAGCGGACCGCTGAAGAGATTAAGATAAAAATTGGTGCTGCGCTAAGCCATACCGACGAAAGACGTATGGAAGTCAAGGGGCGAGACTTGGTAAGCAGTTTGCCGAAGACGTTTATGTTTTCGAGCAATGATACAGTAAAGGCATTGTCTGAGCCGGTTGGCGCTATTGTTGATGCTGTGAAAATGACTTTAGAGCATACGCCGCCAGAATTGGCTGCCGATATTATGGAGCGCGGTATTGTAATGACTGGTGGTGGTGCCCTATTGCGCGGATTGGATGTTTTACTGAGAAAAGAGACGGGAATCCCTGTTTTTATTGCCGATGATGCTCTTTCTTGTGTAGCTTTGGGGACCGGAAAGGCTTTGGAAAGTTTAGACATTTTAGAGAAAAGTTTAATGTCAAGTAAACAGCGGTAGAACTTAATTGTGAAGAGGGGATTTCATGAGCATCGGTCGACGCCGAAATAATCATTGGAAACGTTGGGCTGCATTAGTTGCAATTGCGGTTTTTTTAGGTATGTCATTGCGATTTCCAAATGTTGGAATTTTTTTGCGAAATGGCTTTCATCAAATTATGGAACCCATAGAAGAGGGGCTTCATTTTGCTGGGAGTAGTATTTCAGGAATTTTTTCATTTATGGGACAGCTTTTTTCGCTAAAAGAAGAAAACTTAAAGCTGATAAAAGAAAATGATCGCTTGAATCGTCAGCTTCTTCAAAGCTATGAATTGCAAGAGGAAAATTACCGTTTGGCAGAAATGTTAGCTTATAAGCGCAATCATTCAGAACTCATGTTGTATCCGGCGCAGGTTGTGGGGCGTGAAGGAAGTTATCAAAATTTTTTTCTTGTGCTGAATCAAGGAATTGAGGCGGGCATAAAAAAAGAAATGCCGGTATTAGATAGTAGAGGACTTCTTGGCATTGTCAGAGAAAGTTGGGATGGGGGTTCGCGAGTTCAGCTGATTAAAGATTCTAATTTTGCCGTAGGTGCACTAGTACAAAGGACTGGGTCTCGCACGATCGGGGTTTTGGAGGGGAATACTGAACATCCTAATACACCGCGTCTGATTAATTTGCCTAATGATGCAGATATTCAAGTTGGCGATGAGATTATAACCTCGGGACTGGGCGGTTTGTACCCTAAAGGGCTGTTAATTGGTCGAGTTGTGTCAATCCATAAAGATGAAGGCGGTTTATTAAAGGCGGCATGGATAGAGCCGGCGGCACGGCTGAATAAGGTGGAAGAAGTTTTTATTTTGACTGATGTGGATCATTCAGAAGGATTAAAAAATGAGTAACGTAATGATTCGCGGTGTAATTCCGCTCATACTTTGTTTTTTGCAACAGAACTTCTTTACGTCTCTTTTTCAAGGGTTTATTCATCCGGAGCTTTTATTATGTTGGCTTCTGGGGTGGGGACTTTTGGCTGGTCCTCGCGAGGGTTTCTTGATGGGGCTTTACTGCGGATTTTTGGCAGACTTATCAAGTCCAGTATTTTTTGGATTTTATTTTCTTTTTTGCGGATGCATTGGTTGGTTTTCTGGACAAGTTCGCGAGCAGGTAAATCAGGGGGCATTCATGCTACCACTAATGTTTGTACTTTGTGGTACTGTTGCTTTACAGGTTGGCTTTTTAATCATTGCTCTATTTACCCAATTTAGCCTGATTATACTAGGAGCGTGGTTTTTAGGTTTGGTTGAGCAAGTTGTGTGGAATGGGGCTTTTATGCTTCCAATTTTCGGGTTCGCGACATATATTTGGCATCGATTTTGTGAATAAAAATCTAGGAGGTAAGTAGTGAAACGGTTTCAATATCGATTGGATTTACTTGCCCTACTAGTTTTTTTTATTTTTGCAGGTCTTTTTGTTCGTCTGGGGTATTTGCAAATTTTAAACGGCGATTATTTTTCTAATTTGGCTGACGGGAATCGAATACGGTTGATTTCTATAACAGCGCCACGAGGAATCATTTATGATCGTTATGGCGAGGTGTTAGTAACAAATCGTGCCGGATTTAGTGCTTCAATTGTACCTTTTCGTGGACCGATTGATCCTGAGGTCGTGGAGTTGCTTTCAAATCTTTTGGATATTCCGAAGGAAGAAGTTGAAAAAAAAGTAAAGCAAAATGAGGGGCGGGTTGATCCGATTCTTGTAAAAACCGACCTAACTGATGAAATGATGGCTCGAATTGAGGAAAGACGAAGTGATTTACCCGGTGTAGTCATTGAGGCTCAGGCAATTCGGTATTATCCAAATGAGGTGCTTGGGGCGCATGTCTTGGGATATGTAAGTGAAATCAGCGAAGAAGCACTGAGAAATAAAGGTGATATAGACTATCGAATTGGTGATTTGCTTGGCCAATCTGGCTTGGAGCGGTACTACGATTTTAATTTACGAGGTCAGAGAGGCGGAAGTCAAATTGAGGTGGATGTGACTGGCAGGCCAATTAAGGTATTGGGGAAAAAAGACCCAGTACCCGGAAATAATTTAAAATTGACATTGGATTTAAATCTTCAAAAAGCGGCAGATCAGGCAATTAATGATAGTTTGACTTACTTAGCCAGTCAAGGCAATACAACTCAAGGTGTCGCTGCTGTGGCACTTGATCCTAGAAATGGTCAAGTTTTAGCAATGGTTTCAAAGCCTTCGTATAACCCGAATTCTTTTGCGAGTGGTATTTCACAAAAAGAATGGGATGAAATCAGGCATAATCCTTTTGACCCTCTCACTAATAAGGCGATTAGCGGTGAATATCCGCCGGGCTCTCCTTTTAAAGTAATTGCAGGTCTGGCTGCTATAGAAGAAAAAAAAGCGACACCAGAGGAGATGTATTTTGATAGCGGAAATCATCCGTTGGCAGAGGAAAAAGAAAATGCCGGTGGGGTGGCTTTGGGGTGGATTAATTTACGTCGCGCGATTCAAAAATCGAATAATGTCTATTTTTATGAGATGGCTTATCGTTTAGGAATTAACACTATTAGTCAGTATTCGAGAATGTTTGGTATGGGCGAGGTAACTGGGATTGATTTGCCCGGCGAGAGCAGAGGGCTTGTGGCAAGCCGAGAGTATAAAAAATCAGTTTATGAAGATGACACTTGGTATATTGTTGAGACTATGGATGCGGCAATCGGGCAAGGCTTTCAGTTGACGACACCGCTTCAAATGGCGCAGATTGTGAGTATGGTAGCAAATGGTGGGATTCGTTATAAACCTTATTTGGTTCAAGAATTTACAGATAATGATGGGCAAGTAATTCAAAAAATAGAACCTCAAGTTTTGGAGACTCTGAAAATTTCAAAGAAAAATTTATCAATTATTCAAGAAGCAATGTTTTCAACGACTCAGGAAGATGGAACTGCTTTCGGAATTTTAGGCAACTTTCCTTATAAAATGGGAGCCAAAACCGGAACCGCTGAAAATCCACATGGTAGAGATCATAGCTGGTTTGTGGCTTATGGGCCGCTGGAGTACCCGGAAATTGTGGTAGTTGTTTTAGTGGAGCAAGGAGGATTCGGCTCGGTTGTGGCAGGTCCAATTGTGCGCCAGATGTTAGATGCATATTTTGGTTTTGCAAAACCGCAAAATTAGCTATAATAAATAAGATGTTGTGATTTTGTGAAAAGGTAGGCAATTAATATGACTGATGTAATTGTTTTCAAGGGAGTTCGTGGTGGACTAGAGCTTCGCATTGATGGTACTCAAGAATTTCCGGTCATCCGTAATCATTTAAAAAATAAGCTTGCGATTTCCGGTTCTTTTTTTAATGCTGGAATGGAAGTTACGGTAATTTGCGTGGATCGTGACCTTACCTCAAAAGAAATTACGACAATTAAAACTCTTATTTCAGAGAATGCTCTTATTTTAAAGGAGGTTCGCCGTACAATTCCTGAGCCACCGCAAATTAGCCTTTTTGAGGAAGAAGAGAGTGAGAATCTGGAAACCGTAGTGGAGCTTCAAGAAATAGAAGAATCAAATCCGGTGCAGGTGGAGAAAGAAGATCGGGAAGAATTATATCTATTTGAAACTGATCCAATTTTATTCAAATCCGGTGAGGAAGAAGAAGGGACTTTTGTTTATAGAAGGACTCTTCGAAACGGTCAAGTGTTATCTTATTCAGGTATTATTGTTATTGAAGGAGATGTAAATCCGGGGGCTGAAGTGATTGCAGGTTCGAATGTGTTTATTCAAGGAAGTTGTCGAGGTGTTATTCACGCGGGAGTTCCGGATAATCGTGAGGCAACGATTACGGCAACAAATTTGTTGGCAACTCAGATTCGAATAGCAGATGTGATTGCTCGTTCACCAGATCATCGTGAAATACCCAAATATGCAGAACGTGCATCGGTAAAAGATGGAAGAATCTTTATTGAGAAGGTATAGAACTTGGAAAGGTGTGGAATGAAATGACCGAAATTATTGTAATTACTTCGGGAAAAGGCGGGGTTGGAAAGACGACCACTACTGCTAATCTCGGAACCGGTCTTGCTTTGTTGGGGAAAAAGGTAGTGCTTTTGGACGCTGATATCGGACTTCGAAATTTAGACTTGATTTTAGGTTTGGAAAATCGCATTGTTTACGATTTGGTAAAAGTTGCTGAAGGAAAATGTCGCTTGAAGCAGGCACTTGTAAAAGGGAAGCACAATGACAATCTTTATTTGTTGCCAGCGGCACAAACAAGAGACAAAGATGCGGTGAGTCCAGAGCAAATGAAAGAAATTTGTTCTGAACTGTCGGAAGAATTTGATTATATTTTGATTGATTGCCCTGCCGGAATTGAGCAAGGATTTAAAAATGCAATTGCTGCTGCGAATCGGGCAATTATAGTAAGTACGCCGGATGTTTCTTCAGTTCGTGATGCAGACCGAGTAATTGGTCTTTGGGAAGGTGAGGGAAAGGGAAGCCCGAGTTTGATTATTAATCGTTTTAAATCAGAAATGGTTCAGCGAGGAGAGATGATCAGTACGCAAGATATGTTGGATATCTTGGCTGTTCCTTTAATTGGCGTAATACCTGAGGATGAAGGAACTGTTGTGGCTTCGAATAATGGTGAGCCAATTATTTTAAGAAAAGATAGTGTTACTAGGCAGGTTTACCTTGATATTGTAAGACGGATTATGGGCGAAGAGGTGCCGTTCAAATCTTATAATAAAGAAAAGGGATTTTTAGGAAAAATAAAAGGATTGTTTGGTGGATAAATCTAGGAGGCACAATGAAGGATTTTTTAAAGAAAGAATTATTTGAGCTTGTGGATCGTTTTTTTGGACGAGAGAGCTCGCGGGAAATTGCGAATGAGCGTCTTCGGTTTGTTCTGATTCATGATCGAAGCCATTTGGAACCTGAAAGGCTTGAAGCGCTAAAGCAAGATTTGATTGAAGTATTTTCAAAATATATCGAATTTGATCGCTCAAGTGTAGAAATTCAATTTGAAAAAGAAGAGCATTCAATAGCTTTGATTGCAAATGTTCCGATTCAGCAATTAAAGCGAGTAAGGGAGTAGTGAGTTCTTACCGCGGTATCTTTGATACTGCGGTTTGTTGTTTTTTTTGGTATAATAAGGGCTGAATCTAATAAAGGGGGCGAGTGGATATGCCTAATCGCTCAAAAATATCTTTGGAAAAATTAGATATGGGGTTAATTGTAGCTGCGTTCATTTTAATGCTGTATGGTATGATTGCGATTGCCAGTGCAACTCATTTTCAAATTTTTGGAAATGAAGATCAAGTTTGGTTTGTAAAAAGGCAAGGGATATTTATCTTTTGTTCTGTATTTGTGGTATGGTTTTCTTTTCGATTTGACTATCGTTCATTAAAAGATTTAGCTCCGTTATTTTATATCATGACAATTTTCCTGTTGTTGTTGGTTCTTTTAGTTGGAAAGAGTGCGCTAGGTGCACAGCGCTGGTTGGATATTGGCCCTATTCGGTTGCAGCCGTCGGAATTTGCTAAAATTTTTATGATCATTGTTTTGGCGTCATTTTTGAGCCGACGTATAAATCAATTACAAGGTTGGCTGGAGGTATTACCGGCTTTTGCTTTGATTGGTGTTCCTGCTATTTTGGTTTTAAGGCAACCGGACTTAGGGACTGCGATGGTTTTTGTAGGGATTTTAATAGGTACATTATTTGTCGCAGGAATTACGTGGCGAATTTTGGGTATGATGACTGGGATTGCGCTTCTTGCATTACCCGTATTGTGGCATTTTTTGTATGATTATCAAAAAAGCAGGATTCTAGTTTTAATTAATCCGAATGAAGACCCACTTGGCGCCGGTTATCATGTAATTCAGTCTCAAATTGCGATTGGCTCAGGGAAATTCTTTGGCAAGGGGCTTTTTTCCGGCTCACAAAGTCAATTAAACTTTTTACCGGAGAATCATACAGATTTTATTTTTTCGGTGATTGGCGAGGAAATGGGATTTATAGGTAGTGGGATTTTAATTTTGACTTATGGATTTTTACTGTATCGAACTCTGCGAATTGCCGGCGAAGCTCAGGATGATTTTGGAATGCTTTTGGCATCGGGCATTGCTTCAATGTGGGCATTTCATTTGCTGGTAAATATTGGTATGACGATGGGTGTTATGCCGGTAACAGGAGTGCCATTACCTTTTGTAAGCTATGGACTAAGCTCACTTTTGACAAATCTATGCGCGATTGCATTGATATTAAATATCTATATACGGCGAAGAAAAATAAGTTTTTAGGTGGAGACGAAATGAACGAAAAATTGCATGAAATTTTAACTAGGGTTAGTAAACCGTCTCGCTATGTGGGCGGTGAGTGGAATCAAAAGAGAAAAGATTTTAATTCTATTCAGGTACGCTATTGCTTGGCATTTCCGGATGTTTATGAAGTTGGGATGTCTCATTTGGGGTTGAAAATCATTTATCATGAAATCAATCGCCGTGACGATGCGTTAGCGGAGCGTGTGTATACTCCTTGGCCTGATATGGAAAAGGAATTAAAAAGTAGTGATGTTCCTCTTTATAGTTTGGAGTCTTTTCGGTCATTGAGGGAGTTTGATATCATTGGTGTTGCTCTTTTGTATGAGATGAATGCGACAAACATTTTGACGATTTTGGATTTGGCTCAGATACCTTTTTACTCAAAAGATAGAACGGAAGACGATCCAATTATTGTGGCCGGTGGCCCTTGTGTTTGTAATATGGAAACAATGGTTGATTTTTTTGATTTAGCAATTTTTGGTGAGGGCGAAGAGATTATTCATGAATTGACCGATATTTTAAAAAAATGGAAAGAAGAAGGGAAACCGGGCGGAAAGAAAGGCTTTTTATTGCAGGCGGCGAAAGTACAAGGAATTTATGTACCTTCTTTTTATGAGCCTTTTTATAATGAGGATGGCATTTTGACCGGGGTGAAGGTTTTAGAAGAAAATATTGAATCTCAAGTCAAAAAAAGAGTAATCAAAGATATGGATCAATTGGGTACGTTATCACAGATCCGGTTGTGCCTTTTTTGATTCCGGTGCATGATCGAATCCATTTGGAAATATTTAGAGGCTGTACGCGTGGTTGCCGATTTTGTCAGGCCGGAATGATTTATCGTCCGGTACGGGAGCGTTCGCCGGAAGAATTGGTTCAAGCAGCGAAAGAAATTGCCGAAAATACCGGATATGACGAAGCGGCTTTGATGTCGTTAAGTTCGGCAGATTATTCTTGTTTGCCGGAGTTGGTGGATGCATTGCAAAATGAATTGAAGGCGCAAAAAGTAAATGTTTCATTACCTTCGCTTCGATTGGATAGCTTTTCGGTTGAATTGGCGGAAAAGGTCCAAAAAGTCAGAAAAAGCGGATTGACTTTTGCTCCGGAAGCGGGAACTCAAAGACTTCGAGATGTGATTAACAAAGGCGTCACTGAAGAGCATTTGATAACCGCTTTGAGTGCGGCATTTTCTGCCGGATGGAGCCAAGTGAAATTATATTTTATGATTGGGCTTCCTACTGAGACGGATGAGGATATAGTTGGGATTATAGAAACTGCTAAAAAGGTCGTAGATCTTTATCGTTCGATTCGTGGAAAAGGAAATGTGAAGGTTACTGTGAGTGTTTCTTCTTTTGTTCCCAAAGCTCAGACACCCTTTCAATGGTTTCCTCAAAATAGCAAAGGAGAGTTAGAGCGAAAGCAGGCACTTTTGAGAAGTTTATCGCGTCCTAAGTCAATTTCTTTGCAGTATCACGATGCTCGAATAAGCCATATTGAGGCTATTTTTTCTCGGGGTGACCGAAAACTTTCTCGCTTGATTGAGCTGGCATGGCGGAAAGGCGCTCGTTTTGATGGGTGGACAGAGTGGTTTAGATATGATTTGTGGTTGGAGGCCTTAGAAGAGCTTGGATTTAAAGAGGATTTTTATACTCAAAGAGTGCGAGAGTTTTCCGAAGTGTTTCCGTGGGATCATTTGTCGGTAGGGGTAGATAAAAGGTATCTACTTCGAGAATGGGAGCGAGCTAATGAAGCTGTGATTACCAATGATTGCCGATTCTCGTCTTGTGAGGCTTGTGGAGTTTGTTCGGCTTTAGATGTTCAAATTGTCGATAAGAAAGGAAGAAATTTATGCCAATCCTAAGGCTTGAGATTCAAAAATCCGGTGCGGTATCATTTCTTTCACACTTAGATTATGTAGAGGCTCTTCAAAGGGCACTTAGGCGCAGTGGGCTACCGGTTGCTTATAGCCAGGGATTTAATCCTCATATGAAAGTTTCCTTTGGGGCTGCGCTTGCGGTTGGAGTTTCTAGTTTGGGAGAATGGGCTGATGTAGAAATTACTCGGCTTGTATCAGAAAATGAGGTAGAAACTTTGTTACGTCCGATGCTTTCGGAAAGCATGGCGCTGAGAAAATATCAAATATTGGAAGAAAAACCGAAAGCTTTATCCAATTTAATCGAGGCGGCTTCTTATCAAGCGGAGTGGAAGTCAGATGTGGACTTGGGCAATCTTCAGCAGGTTTTGAACGAGGTAGGAGCTCAGCAGGAGATTCCATGGGAGATTATTTCTCCTAAAAGACGCAAAATAATGGATATCCGAAAAGAGATAGTTGAATTGTCGTTGAATCAAGAAAATGAGAAAGTAATTCTTGTGTTTTGGCTGAAATTGACGCCTTTAGGAAGTTTGAAACCCACTATTTTTCTTCAATATCTGGAAAGTATGGGATTTCTTTCTTTTGAAAAGGCTCAAATTATTCGTACCGGGCTTTGGCGATGTGTGCAGGGGAAGTGGATAAAAATTTGATAAAAACCAAGTGGGGTGTACGATGAAACGATTAATTGCTAACGTAATTCCAGAAGAAACTCGACTGGCGGTAATTGACTCATCTGGCGAATTGTTGGAATTCGCTATAGAACGACCGGAGGCTCCCACATTGGTTGGAAGTGTTTATAAAGGAAAAGTGCAGCGGACATTGCCGGGGATGCAAGCTGCGTTTGTTGATATCGGTCAAGAGAAAAATGCATTTTTATATCTGGGAGAAGGAAAAGAGCGATTGCACCTGACTGAGGGGCAGGATGTATTGATACAAATTGCCAAAGAAGGTTTTGGTTCTAAAGGTCCCAAAGCAACGTCAGAGGTTATTCTGCCGGGGAGATATATTGCACTTTCGCCAACGAACACAAAAATTGGACTTTCCAGACGAATTGAAGACGAAGATGAGCGAAGACGTTTGAAAGAGATTGCTGAGGAGATTCAACCGGATAAAATCGGACTAATTATCCGAACCGCTGCCGTAGGCGCTACAAAAATAGAATTGAAAAATGAAATTATATCGTTGCTCGAAACATGGAAGCAACTTACTACTCGTTATGGGCGTGCAAAAAGTCCATCACTATTGTATCGAGATTTAGAGCTTACAGTTCGTATGGTGCGGGATTATTTTACGGTTGATATGACAGAAGTGGTGATTGATGATAGAGAGAGCCATCGAAGGATTAAAGAGCTATTGACAGGGCAGCTTCCGGAGCTTGTGAACCGATTAAAATTTTATGAGAGAGAGGAAGGTATCTTTTCTCATTACGGACTTCGTGAGCAATTAAAGCATTTGCATCAGAGAAAATTAACTCTGCCATCGGGTGGTTCAATTGTGATTGACCATACTGAAGCGATGACTGTAGTGGATGTAAATACCGAAAAATTTGTCGGAAGAAGTCGTTTAGCTGATACTGCGTTTCAAACTAATCTTGAAGCGGTAGAAGAGATTGTGAAGCAAATTAGGCTTAGAGATTTAAGCGGGATGATATTGATTGACTTTATTGATATGAATGAGGAAGAGCGTGGGAAGATTCAAGACTTACTTCGTGAAAGGGTAAAGCTAGATCGCAATCGAGTCCACTTGGCGGGATTTACTACGCTGGGACTAATGGAGATGACTCGTAAGAAAGTTCGTAGAGATTTGAATAGTCGATTACAGTCAGATTGCAGTTGTTGCCAGGGCAGAGGTACTATGTTTACTCCTGAATCAGTTGCTATTTCCGTAGTCCGGGAATTGAGGCGTCGAAAGGGAGGGCAAATGGGGAATCGCTCGGTTCTTCTTCAAGTCCATCCGACCGTTGCAGAATGGTTAAGGGAAAAGGCGTGGCTGTCGAGATTAGAAAAAGAATTGGCACTAGAGATGAAAATAGAAGGAAATTCGTCGCTTCGTCCTGATATATATACGCTCCTTTCTAACAATAGTTAAAAGAAGATTGAAAATCAGAACAAGTTCTGGTATAATCATTGATTGTAGACTTAATGTCTATTGTGTCCCAACCGCTCAAGAACGGTAGATAATTTGTTTTCGAGCAAAACCGTATTTTGGCGAGGTCAAAAAAGAAAGGGAGGTGCAAAAATGCACGCAATTATTGAAACAGGTGGTAAACAGTACCGTGTTCAAGAAAAAGAAGTTTTGATGGTTGAGAAATTGGAAGCCGAAGAAGGCACTACGATTACTCTGGATCGAGTTTTAGCAATCCTGAATGACGGAGCGGTAAGAACAGGTTCGCCAGTAGAAGGCGCAACTGTAACTGCAAAAGTACTGGCTCATGGCAAAGGTAAGAAGATTAGTGTTTTTAAATACAAATCGAAGTCGAATTATCGTCGCCGCCAAGGTCATCGCCAACCGTTTACTCGGTTGATGATTGAATCCATTCAAGGATAATCAGAGATGATTACTGTAAAGGTGTCCTATGAAAGAGAAAAAATTCTTGCTTTTTCAATAGAGGGGCACGCGGAAACGGCAAAATACGGAGAAGATTTGGTTTGTGCCGCAGTTTCAGGAATTGTTCAAGCAGCGCTTTTGGGGCTTCATGAATATTTGAAAATAGAAATGGATTGGACTCATAAAGCCGGTAAAATCGAAATGAAGTTGCTTTCAAAAGCAGATTCAGAAACCGAGGCAATTCTGCAGACAATGTTAATTGGACTTCGGAAAATTAAAGAAGAGTACCCCGAAACAATAAAAATTTTTGAAAAATAAGGACACGGAGGTGAAAAACATGTTCCGTTTTGATTTACAGTTATTTGCATCGAAAAAAGGTGTAGGTAGTACTAAAAATGGTCGTGATAGCGCATCAAAACGACTGGGCGTAAAAAGACACGATGGTCAAGAAGTGACAGCCGGTAGTATTTTGGTTCGTCAGCGTGGGACTCATTTTCATCCAGGTCAAAATGTTGGTCTGGGAAAAGATGATACTTTGTTTGCGAAAGTTGCTGGAAAAGTTAGCTTTGAACGCAAAGGACGTTATCTTCGACAAATTAGCGTATATCCTGTAGCAGCAGAATAATTAAAGCGAAAGCGGCTCGCAATAAAATGCGGGTCGCTTTTTTTCATTAAAACCTTTGAAAAACAAGGAATTGGAAGAAAAATACCGAATTAAATTACCCAATAAGATGAAAGGGGGAGAGGCTCGGTGAAAGTGGATATTTTGATTAAAGGTAGTCAGGTTTTTAATGTGTATCAAAAATCATTTGAGCTGTGGGATGTTGCAATTATTGGTGATACATTTGCTTATGTCGGGAAACCTTTATCGGAAGTAGTATCAGATTGCGTGATTGATGGTAGGGGTAAATATTTAATTCCCGGATTGGTAGATATCCATTTGCATATCGAAAGTACGATGTTAACTCCAATCGAATTCTCCACTGGTATTATTGCACACGGCACTACGACTGCGGTGACTGACCCTCATGAAATTGCAAATGTTTTCGGCTTGGATGGGGTGGAGACGATGATGGCAATGCAAGATGGCCCCGCTGATATTTTCTATGGAATTCCAAGCTCGGTGCCTTCTACTCCTTTTGAAACGACTGGTGGCGATTTTGGCCCAGAGGAAGTACGAGCACTTCTGCGAAATAAAAAAGTGGTTTGCTTAGGCGAAGTAATGAACTTTCATGATTTAATTGCCGAGGGTTCAACGAAAACCAAACGATTAATTGAAGCGATGCATGATGGAAATACTCAACCAATTATTGAGGGACATTGCCCAAAATTAAGTGGATTGGATTTGCAAAAGTTTTTATATGCTGGTGTGGATGCAGATCATACTCAACAGACGGTAGAAAGCCTGTTGGAGAAAATCAATGCCGGGATGTTTATCGAAATCCAAGGGAAGTCTTTGTCGCAAGAATTGGTGCAGGCAATTGTTCAAAAAAGATTGAGTGAACATTGCTGTTTGGTAACTGATGACACAATGGTAGACATATTGCAGTATGAAGGACATTTGAGCCGGGTTTATCGTCAGGCGGTGGAATATGGGTTGCCTGTGGAAGAGGCGATTTATATGTCGACATATACTCCAGCTCGGCGAATGAAATTGACAAATCGAGGCAGCATTGCGCCGGGGCGATTGGCAGATTTTCTGCTTGTACAAGATATTGAGCATCTGGCATCAATAGAGGTCTACAAAAATGGTAAGCCCGTTGTTCTTACTGAAAACACGGCTTCCGATCGCCAATTCCCTGAGAAGTATTATCGGAGCGTTAATTTAGAAATGCTTTTGCCTAAAGATTTTGAGATTTTTGCTCCAGGTGAGTCTGCTGTGTGTCGGATGATGGAAATTAATTCAGAAAGTACTTTTACAGAAGAAAAGGCTGTAGAGATTCCGGTAGTGCATAATAATTTAGACTGGGAAAGTCAGGGTGTGGCTCTCGTCGCAGTTTTTGATCGTTATAACGGCAAGAATAAAAGTTTTGGCTTTGTAAGTGGAACTTGCCTAAACCAAGGTGCTGTAGCAACAACTTATGCCCATGATCATCATAATTTGATGGTAGTAGGGATGACAGTGAAAGATATGGTTTGTGCAGCTAATCGAGTAATTGGGATGCAGGGCGGTATGGTTGCAGTTCGTGACGAGAAAGTGCAGGCTGAAATCCCTTTGCCTGTGGCGGGAATTTTAAGTGATGCCCCCCTAAAGGTTGTGGCAGATCAGATGAAAGAGTTTCGCTTAGCTATTGAGGAACTTGGGTGGAAGCATCACAATCCAATCATGTCCTTAGGGACGCTCTCTTTGCCTGTGAGTCCGGCTCTTAAGATTACCGATCAAGGGCTTGTGGATGTCCGGCAAGGAAAAGTTGTTCCCTTAATCAGAGATGACCTGTAATATTTGACATGAAATCAACACAAATATAGGATATGATAATTTTAATAAATCATTCACTAGATGGATGATTTGAGCAAAAGGAATGATACTTAGAAGTGTTTATTGATAGAGCAAGGATAATGATAAAAGCCGGGAACGGTGGAAATGGGATGTCTAGTTTTCGGCGCGAAAAATTTGTGCCTAGAGGTGGACCATCCGGTGGCGATGGTGGTCGAGGTGGTCATATTATTTTTGTTGCTGATGAAAATTTGAATACATTGGTCGATTTTCGGCATCGACGAAAATTTGCAGCTTCAAATGGCGAAAACGGGCAATCAAGTAATAAGCATGGTGCGAAAGCGACAGACTTATGCATTCGAGTACCTGTAGGAACAGCAATCAAGGATGAGGAGAGCGAGTCGGTATTGGCGGACTTAAAAGAAGATGGTCAAGAAGCAATTATTGCTTTAGGTGGCCGTGGTGGTCGTGGAAATGCCCGTTTTTCTAATTCGGTAAATAGAGCGCCTACTTTTGCAGAAAAAGGCGAACCCGGCGAAGAAATGACATTGCGGCTAGAGCTCAAACTGCTGGCTGATGTTGGTTTAATTGGTTATCCTAGTGTTGGAAAATCAAGCCTTTTAGCTCGTGTAAGTGCTGCGAAGCCGGAGATTGCGGCATATCCATTTACAACGATAACACCGGTATTAGGAGTAGTTTCTTTAGGCGAGGAGCGCAGTTTTGTTTTAGCGGATATTCCCGGGCTAATTGAAGGCGCTCATGAAGGGAAAGGACTGGGGCATGAATTTTTACGCCATGTGGAAAGAACCAAAGTATTAATTCATGTAATTGACCTAGCGGGTGTTGATGGCAGAGAGCCGAAAGAAGATTATTTTGCAATCAATGAAGAGCTTTGTCTATACAACGAAAAATTGGCGAAGAGGCCACAAATTGTTGCCGGGAATAAAATCGATTTACCGGATGCGCAGGAAGTTATCGAAGAGTTTAAAGAATTGATGGCAAAGGAAAATCGCTTATTTTTCCCAATATCAACAGTGACTGGCGAAGGTATTAAAGAGCTTTTGGAAAAAGCTTATGAAATTCTTCAGTTGCCACCGGAAGAACCGGAAAAAGAAGACTTTAAACTTTATGAAGTACAAGCACCTGATACTGATTTTACAATTTCAAGAGAAGATGATGGCGGTTTTCGCGTAAAAGGCAGGGCAATTGAGCGGCTTGTTGCAATGACTTATTTTGAAAATGAAGAAGCTTTGCGACGTTTCCAACGAATTTTAAGAAAAAATGGCATTGATAATGCTTTGCGTGAGCGTGGGATTGAAGACGGGCAAAGCGTGCGCATTGGGGATATGGAATTTGAGTTTTCTGAATAAGAAAAAGGGAGTATTTAAATGACTACAAAAGAGATAGCTTATTTACGTTCATTGGGGCAAACTCTTCAACCGTCAGTTCGAATTGGGAAAATGGGATTGACTGATGAAGTAAAAGAATCCGCTGAGGCGGCTCTGGTGGCGAATGAATTGATAAAAGTGCGGACGTTAAATAAAACGAGTCCGGTTGAGCCTAAAGAAGCGATGAGTGCATTAGCTGAAAAATTAGGAGCAGTATTGGTGCAAACAATAGGCCATAATGGCTTGTTATATCGAAAAAATAAGAAGAAGCCAAAGATCGTTTTTCCCTCTTAAATCGCAATAAGAATGGAGGAATAGTAATGGGGTCAATCGCAAGAAATGAAGTAAAAAGCGCTAAACGAGTTGTTGTTAAAGTAGGTACAAGTACATTAACTTATGAGAATGGCCGGCTTAATTTGGATCGAATTGAAAGATTGGTGCGTCAAATTGCTGATTTATCCAATGCAGGCAAAGAAATGATTTTGGTTACTTCCGGTGCAGTTGGCGCGGGAATTGCGGAGATTGGGCTTCCGGCAAGACCGAGTACGATTCCTGAAAAGCAAGCTTGTGCGGCGGTCGGTCAAAGCATATTAATGCATATTTACCGAAAATTTTTTGGCGAATATGGTTGCATGGTGGGACAGGTGCTACTGACGAGAGAGGACTCTGTGAAGCGAGATCGGTATGCAAATTCCCGGCGTACGCTGTCGACATTGCTAGAAATGTCTGTGATTCCAATCATCAATGAGAATGATGCGGTTGTAATTGACGAGCTAAAAATCGGTGATAACGATACCTTGGCCGCGATGGTTGCGACAATCGTAGATGCAGACCTCCTGATTATTCTTTCTGATATTGATGGAATGTATGATAAAAATCCTCAAACTTATCCTGATGCAAAGCTGATGTCTCTTGTTCCTTCGATTACTCCGGAAATAGAAGCGGCGGCCGGTGGTGCCGGGAGTGTAGGCGGAACAGGCGGAATGGCAACAAAAATACTTGCAGGAAAGATTGTAACTAGTTCCGGGATTCCAATGATTATTGCTCAAGGAAGTGCTGAAAAAATTCTTCCGAAGGTTCTATGTCAGGCGAAGAAGAGGGTACAGGAACATTGTTTGCGGCTCGTGAGTCTAGGCTACATATGCGGAAGCGTTTTCTTGCTTTTGGGGCTAGGACTAAAGGTGCAGTTGTTGTTGATGCTGGATGTGAACAAGCTCTCTTAAAAAAAGGTTCAAGCCTGCTTCCAGCTGGGATATTGATGGTAGAAGGTGAATTTAAGGCCGGAGATACTATAAAAATAAATTCAGAAAGTGGCCGAGAGATTGCTCGAGGTATAGTCAATTACGATGTTGAAGAAATTGAAAAAATAAAAGGCGCGCCTACGCATCAGCTTGAGGCGATCTTGGGGCATAAATGCTATGATGAAATCATCCATCGAGATCATTTGGTAATATTGACGGGTTTTGAAAGTAAAGGAGGCGAATTACATGACATGGAAGACTGAATTGCTTGCTAAAGGTAAATTAGCGAAAAGTGCTTCTCGTGAATTGGCAATTACTTCAACGACACTAAAAAATAATGCGCTGGCGTTGATGGCTGATGCTTTGGTAGAACATGCTCAAGAAATTATTGTTGGAAACCAAAAAGATATTGAAAATGCACGGATAGCAGGGATGAAGGAATCCCTGATTGACCGATTAATGTTGGATGAAAAACGAGTAGTTGATATGGCAGATGGACTTAGAAAAGTGATTGAGCTTCAGGATCCGGTTGGTGAGATGTTGACAGGTATGAAGCGTCCAAATGGTCTTGAAATTGCTAAAATCAGGGTTCCTTTTGGGGTGGTTGGTATTGTCTATGAGTCTCGTCCAAATGTGACTGTTGATGCCGCTGGGCTATGCTTGAAAACCGGGAATGCGGTAATCCTACGAGGCGGATCCGATGCGATTGAATCAAATAAAGTGATTGTTGGGATTTTACAAGAGGCAATTTTAAAAGCCGGATTGCCAGTAGGAACTGTTAATTTGATTGAAGTGACTGATCGGGAAGCTGTGCGAGAAATGCTCCAGTTGAATGAATTTATTGATGTAATTATTCCGCGAGGTGGTAGTGGTCTGATTCAGATGGTTTTGAAAAACAGTACGGTGCCTGTGATTGAAACAGGGATTGGCGTCTGTCATGTATATATAGACCAAGAAGCGGATCTGGCAATGGCAGAAGACATTACGATTAATGCAAAGACAAGTCGACCGGGAACCTGCAATACAATTGAGACTTTATTGGTTCATCGTGACCAAGCAACTCAAATTTTGCCGTCGCTTTTAGGAAAACTTCAAGGGCTGGGAGTTGAAATTAGAGGTTGTGGGCGTACTCAATCTATTTTTCCTAAGGCTATAGCTGCAGCTGAGGAAGATTGGGGCACTGAGTATCTGGATTTTATTCTTTCTGTTTGTATTGTTGATAGTTTTGAAGATGCTGTTGAACATATTACGAAATACGGAACGAAACATTCGGAAGCGATTGTTACTACAAATTATGCAAGAAGCGAGCGTTTTTTGAGAGAAATTGATGCTGCGGCAGTCTTTGTCAATGCTTCTACTCGCTTTACTGATGGCGGGGAATTTGGTTTTGGTGCTGAGATTGGCATCAGTACTCAGAAATTGCATGCACGGGGGCCAATGGGATTGCCTGAACTTACAAGCTACAAATATTTGATTCGCGGAAATGGTCAAATTCGTTAGGGGGAGCTAAACGTGGAAACAAAAAAAAATGGGTGGAAAAAAATTCTTATTGCTGTAGTCGTTATTGGTGCGGCAATTGGCGGTTGGCTTTATTGGCAACAGTCTTCTACCGGAGGTAGTGAGAAACTTGATGAACAAGCAATCGCTGTTGAAAGCCATCATTTGATTTCCACAGTTTCAGCCACTGGTACAATCAATGCCTCAGATAAAGTTGATATTGGTAGTAAAATTTCTGGAAGAATCCTCAGAGTATACATTGAGGAAAATAGTTATGTAAATGAAGGCGATATTTTGATGGAGTTGGATGCTGAGCAAATTCGCTCGCAAGTAGCTCAGACTCAGGCCAATCTAGATAATGCAAATGCTTTTTATGGGAGGCAGAAGAAGCTATTTGATCAAGGGGCAATTGCTGCTCAGACTTTAGATGATGCGGAGAAAACGTATAGGGTTGCTTTGGCGAGTCATCAAAGTGCAATGAGTCAGCTTAATGATACAATCATTAAGGCGCCGATGTCCGGGTTTGTAATTGGGAAGCCATTAACTGCCGGCTCAACAGTGTCTGCTGGCACAGCTAGTGTGATGGTGCTAGCAACTCTGGCAAATCTGGATAAAATGGAAATCGAAACATTAGTGGACGAGAGCGATATTGGTCAGGTCAAAGAGGGGATGCCTGCGACTTTTCAAGTAGATACTTTTATTGATAAAATATTTACAGGTGAAGTTGTTAAGATTTCTAAAGCTTCAACAGTAAGCAACAATGTGATTTACTATAAAGTGACAATTAAAGTTGATCGACCGGACGGATTGCTACCGGGCATGACAGCACGAGTAACGGTTGAAACAGAAAATCGTGAGGGCGTGCTAGCTGTTCCAGTTCGTTATGTACGGGAGCGAAATAGCAAAAGAACAGTTCATGTTTTGGGGGCAGATAATAAAGTAGAACCACGAGAGGTTGTCACTGGGATGTCCACAGATGAGCATATTGAAATTGTGAGCGGCTTAGAACTCGGTGAAAAAATTGTTCTCGGTTCATCTGGCGCCAGACCTGGTGGAGCCAATAGCGGAAGCAATAACCTTCGTGTGCCTAGAAGGCTGTGAGGCAGAAATGAATGCGTTAGAATTTAGAGAGATTACAAAGAGCTATGTGATGGGAGAAAATACCGTTCATGCTTTAAAGAGTATTTCGTCAACAATAAAAAAAGGCGAATGGGTTTCGATTATGGGGCCTTCCGGATCAGGCAAATCTACATTAATGAATATTTTGGGTTGTTTGGATCGTCCGACAACCGGAAAATATTTTTTAGATGGCGCTGAGGTTGGTAGCCTTGGAGATGACCAATTGGCAACTGAGCGAAACAAGAAAATTGGTTTTGTTTTCCAAAATTTTAATTTGTTGCCTCGAATGGATTCTTTAAATAATGTTGCTTTGCCTTTAATTTACGCTGGGATACCTCGAGAAGAGCGATTAAAAAAAGCGGCTCATGCTTTAGAGCGAGTAGGATTAGGTGACCGATTAGATCATCGACCCAATGAACTCTCCGGCGGTCAAAGACAGCGTGTTGCGATTGCCAGGGCTTTAGTAAATGATCCCACTATTGTCCTTGCTGATGAACCGACCGGAAATTTAGATACTCGCTCCGGGGAAGAAGTGATGGAAATATTTAAAGACTTACATCGTCAGGGAAGAACGATCGTGTTGGTAACCCATGAACCAGAAATTGCGGAATTTGCTGAGCGCGTGATCGTAGTTCGTGATGGCATTATTATTGAAGATCGGCGGAAGGAGAAAGCATAGTGTTAATAGAAAGTTTGATTATGGCTTTTTCCAGCCTTAAAGCAAATAAAATGCGATCTCTCTTAACGATGCTTGGAATTATTATTGGTGTTGGTGCTGTGATTGCGATGGTATCTTTGGGACTTGGTGTGCGAGATGATGTGAGGAACTCAATTGCAGGGCTGGGAAGTAATTTGATTATCGTTCAACCTGGTGCAAGGCAAGCCCCGGGCTCACGTCCTGAGCCGGGCAGTGGTCAATCTTTGTCCTACAGGGATGCTCAGGCAATTTCAAGAGAGGTGGGTGGAGTTACTGCGGTAGCTCCCTTTTTTGCCCTGTCGGCTCAAGTAGTTGCGGGAAATCAAAACTGGATTACGAGTGTCACTGGAGTCACGCCGGAATATAGTGTTGCTCGAAACTATACGCTGGCCGAAGGCATGTTTGTAACTTCAAAAGATGTGGATACTAGAAACCGCATTGCTGTGATTGGCCCTACTGTGTCGAATAATCTTTTTGGTCCGGGTATTTCACCGATTGGCCAGAATATTCGGATTCAAAATGCTCCTTTTAGAGTAGTTGGACTTTTGGAAAGTAAAGGGCAGTCAATGGGTGGGCAGGATCAAGATGATATTATTATCGTTCCATTGACAACAGCTCAGGAAAAATTACGAAGAGTGACTCATTTAAGTGGAATTTCGATTCAAGCGGTAAGTGAAGAGCGAATTGACGAGGTCATGGATTCGATAGCGGAGGTTTTGCGACGTCGACATAAAATTACTGGAACCAAAAGAGATAATTTTTCAATTATGTCTCTTTCTTCGGTAATGGAGGCTGCTTCTGATGCAACGCAGTCGATTACGATGCTATTAGGATCTATTGCAGCAATTTCTCTTTTGGTGGGCGGAATCGGAATTATGAACATCATGTTGGTGTCTGTAACAGAGAGGACCAGAGAAATTGGGATTAGAAAAGCATTAGGGGCTCGATATAATGATATTCGAAATCAATTTTTAATTGAGTCAATCAGTATTGGGATTACCGGTGGTTTTCTGGGTATCTTAGTAGGAACTGGAATTGCTTACGGGATTAGTACAATTTTTATGATTACAGTTTCTTACTCAGCTTGGCCAGCTGTTCTTTCATTTTCGTTTTCGGTATTGGTGGGATTATTCTTTGGTCTTTATCCGGCTCAAAAAGCGGCTAAACTGGATCCAATTGAGGCGCTGCGTTATGAATGATCGATTTTCACTTGAAGAATTTTTGGGTGCTTATTGGCGATATTTAAAAAGTCCAAAGGGGTGTTGGGATTTTTTTGATTATGGGGGATTTTTATTAGTTTTTTCATTGCTTTGCTTACTGGTCATTTGGGGTGGTTATCAGTTACAATTGATTTAGTTTAAAATTTTGAAGTGAAGATGTAGGTGAAGAAATGAAAGAAAGAATCGGGATCATGGGAGGAACCTTTGACCCTATTCATTTAGGCCATTTGGCAATTGCTGAAGCTGCGTACTTGGAATTTAAACTTGATCGAGTTATTTTCATTCCTGCGAAAGAACCGGTTCATAAGCCGAATTGGAGTGTCACACCAGAAAATCATCGTCACGCAATGACTTTATTAGCCATTGCAGCAAACCCACATTTTTATTTATCGTCTATTGAATTAGATCGTCCTGGCCCTTCTTATACTTCTGAAACTTTACATGAATTAAAAAAGCGAATCGGTGAAAATTCGGAATTGTTTTTTATTTTAGGGGCAGATGCTTTACGAGATTTGCCTACTTGGCGAGATGCCGAGGAATGTTTTAAGTATTGTCATTTTATCGGTGCGATGCGGCCAGGATCGGACACCGGGCAAGTAAAAATTGCTCGTGAGCATTTTGGTGAAGTTGCAAAAGGAAAAATCCATAGTTTAGCTACTTTTGAGCTGGCGATCTCAGCAACAGAGATTCGCAAGCGAGTAAAGAACAGGCAGTCAATCAGATATATTATTCCTGACGAGGTTGCAGCTTATATAAAAAAAGAAAAATTGTATTTGGAAGAATAAATGAAATGGCAACGAAGTGCATAAATACCATTAAGCAAGAAGTGAAGAAACTACTTTCAACAGGGCGATTTGTTCACAGTGAGGCGGTTGCACAAACTGCAAAAGAATTGGCTGAGCAATGGCAGGTAGATCCCCAAAAGGCTTATTTAGCGGGAATTTTGCATGACATAGCGAAAGAGATTTCTTTGGAAGAAATGCAATCTTATTTGTGTGCTGAGAATCTTTGGCCGGAAGAATGGCTGTCCAAGAATCTTCTTCATAGTAAGGTTGGGGCAATCATTGCAAAAGAGGCTTTTGGAATTGAGGATTCGGAGATTTTAGATGCAATCCAAAATCATACGATTGGCGGAGAAAATCTGGATCCGCTTTCAAAAATTTTATATATTGCCGACTTTATTGCACCCGGCAGAAAGCAGGCCGGAGTAGATGAAGTGCGAAAGCTGGCAGAAATTGATTTAGAGCAGGCACTTTTGGAAGTTTATAGCCGAACGATTTTTCATTTAGAAAGTAAGGGATGCTGGATACATCCGGCATCAATGGCAGGCTATCAAGCGGAATTGAAAAAAATAAAAGAAAGGCGGCAAAGTTAAGTTGGAAAAGCCTAGCGGGATAAGCAAAGAGCAATTTCAAAAGCGGCGACGAGTGCGGAAAGGAAAAGCCATTTTTTATTTTTTTCTTTTTATTATTTGTGCTGCGCTCATTGGTTATGGCGGTTGGCATGGTTTGAAAGCTTATTATGCACCTTGGGGATCTGCATTAGAATCAGGACATAAGCGTTTGCCATCCAGTTATTCAGATACCCGCTTTTTTAGCCTGCTGATCATCGGCATCGGCAATTCTAAAACAGAGAGTGGTTTTTCAGAGGCCGATAGCTTTATATTTTTTATGATTGATAAAGAAAATCGGAATTGTTCTGTTATTTTTCTACCGAAAAATACCCAAGTAACGCAAGATGAAAATATCATAGAGAGCTTAGCTGATGTTTATGAAAAGAGTGGAAAGGTAGCGACTATTGAGGCCATAGAACAAATGCTGCAAATTCCGATTCAACATTATCTTGTTTTTCAGCCAGGAAGTATGCAGGCTTTCGTGGATGCTATGGGTGGGTTTGAGGTCTTCGTGAGCGCAGATATGCGCTATTCAGATCCTTACATGGATCCGCCCTTAGAAATTAATTTGAAAAAAGGAACTCAAACGCTGAATGGAGAACAAGCACTGCAGTTTCTTCGTTATCGGTCGGATGAACTAGAAGATTTGGGACGCCTGAAAAGGCAACAAGTTTTCATCAAGTCATTTCAAGAACAAATGGAAAGACCGCAAAAAATGGTTCGCTTCCCTTGGATGATGTGGGCTTTGAAGAATCAAGCTGAAACGGATATGAGTCTTTCTCATTTTGTTCAAATTAGTTGGTCGTTATTTAGAGCTGAGTCAAAAAGCATTGAGATACTTCCGGGCTACAAAGAAAATAATGAATGGATTATGGATCGCACTGAATGGGGTGAAAAGGGAAGAGTGATTGCCCCATTGCAAATATTACAAGAATAAAGAGAGGGGAATTACAATGATGACAGAATCGCTTGAAATTGCCGAAATAATTATGTCGGCAGTTAGTGATAAAAAAGGGAAAGATATTTTATTGATAGAGGTAAGTGAGAAACTGCCCATCACGGATTACTTTGTTTTGGCAAGTGGAGGCTCATCAATTCAAGTTCGGGCAATCTCGGACGGTGTGGAAATGAAGCTGAAAGAGTCAGGTATCTTACCTTTACGGATAGAAGGTCATCGAGAAGGTCGTTGGATACTATTGGATTACGGTGATGTGGTGGTTCATGTATTTCATGAAGAAGAGCGTGAATTTTATGGATTGGAAAGATTCTGGGGCGATGCTCCACAAAAAGAGTATGATGAAAACTAGATTTTCGGCTAAAAGTGAGTGGTTGGGTTGAAAGAGGTTTATAGTGGAATTTTTTGTAATCAGATTTCGCTTCCCAAAAATCCATTAAAATATCTGAATTGCTATATTATCCCGTCAAAAGAACGTAATTTGATCATTGATACCGGATTTAATCGCCCGGAGTGTGAGAAAGATTTTTTGAATGGGATTCAGAAGTTAAATATAGACATGGCGAAGACCGATATTTTGCTGACCCATTTACATTCAGATCATATTGGTCTGGCTTCTTTGGCTGAGAAGATGGGAGCGAGAATATTTACTGGCGCTAAAGAAGAATCGGCGGTACGAGTAATAGGAACAAAAAAATATTGGGATTTCTTCTATCATTTGATGCAGATGTATGGTCTTTCAAAATATGGATTAAGAGTTGAAGACCATCCAGGCTACCAATATCGACCATCGGAAATTATTCATTCGTTGATATTAAAAGAAGAAGACGTGCTAGAAGTTTCTGGATATTCTTTTAAAGTAGTTGATATTCCGGGCCACACATTGGGACAAATCGGTTTTTATGAAATGAACCATAAATTATTTTTTTGCGGAGACCATATTCTGGGGAATATCACGCCGAACATCATTGCTTGGGGAACTGATAATAATGACTTGGAAAGATATATGGAGAACCTGAAAAAGATTTATGATTATGAAATTGATTTAATGCTTCCAGGGCATCGCGAGTTGATTACCGATCATAAAGCAAGAATAAGAGAACTTCTTTTTCATCATGAGCAGCGACTGGCGGAAATTATAGAAATTTTATCCGAAAGCGGAGAAAAATCTCCCTGTGAAGTTGCGGCGAAAATGACTTGGGACTTAAAAATTGAAAACTGGGAAAGTTTTCCAAAGGCACAAAAGTGGTTTTCCGCAGGGGAAGCCATGGCACATTTGGAATATTTATATGACTTAGGAAAAATTGAACGAAGAGAAAAGGAATCGGTAATGTATTATCGGGGGAAAAGTGACTAATTAGCAGTAAACCACCTAAAAATGAGGTAGTTTGTAATAGCCATATAAGAGAAAATTATTTGCCGGCGTTTTAATAACGCTGGCTTTCACTTTGTTCAAGTCATTGTGTTAGTTATGCCTAAAAGGATTTCCTAGTTCTTTTGTTGTCATTTTATTGACCTAGNTTGAAAANCATGCTCCCAAAATAGAGTTAGGATTGGGTAATCAGAGTTTGAGGTGGATATCCAACTGCACTATGNATGAGGGTGGAGAGCCAGTACTGCGATTGATATGCTTTTGGAGCCGTATTATGAGTTATAATGGATAAANTTGGAAAGGAATTAGTTTCCATTACTATAGAACGTAGCCGTATTTTAGGAAATAACCCTCAATCGGTTGGAAAAGATCGNGGACACTGGAAAACTCTTTATATGACTCTAAAAATGTATGTTCTTGAAAATACATAATATAAGATTTCTATTATTAAAAAATCCGAATAAAAAATATAAATGTAAAAATAAAGTTCGACAAATCTATTGACAGGTGCAGGATAAGAATTTAGAATAAAGGTATAGATTCTGTAGCGTTTCTGCATGAGTCGAAAGTGTACCTAGGGTTCCGCGTGTTTCACGGCTGCGACCGAGCGGTACAGGCACAATGGTGTGCCACACCGATGGGATAAAAGCCCGGGCGGGGAGGTTTCGTACCTAATATTGCGAAGTCTTCTCGTCAGGGCTTTTTTTGTTTTCAAAATTCAAGGAGGA
>JGI994J12354_10000216_pt1 | contig 56697 bp, 52 predicted proteins | sample IntmicLarv3ML3BL_FD_12354 | JGI IMG/M metagenome (IMG submission 12354) | reverse complement strand
TCCGTCGCTTTGCGGCGATAATGCCGCCATGTTGGCGGTTCCGGGAAATTATTATCTAGAAAACGGCTTTGCTTCTCCCTTGACTCTTGACGTGGCTTCCACTTGGGACATGGAACGCGTTGGAGACACGTTATTATGAATGTTGCCAGACGTCCGCTCAAAGCTTTAGGGCAGCATTTTCTGGTGGATAGTAACGTTGCCGACCGAATTATTGCCTGCGCCGCTCTTGAACCCTACGACTTGGTTTTTGAAGTGGGCCCCGGGCGCGGCGTATTGACCCGTCGTCTTGTACCAAGAACCGCTGAATTGACGCTTGTGGAATACGATCACGCCTTGGCGGCGGAATTGTTGTCCCAATATAGCGAAAATCCGCGCGTACGAGTTATTGACGGCGACATCATGAAGGTTGATCTTGATCTCCTTCTCAGAGCTCGGGAGGCGAAATGGAAGGTAGTGGCAAACCTCCCCTACAATATTTCCACTCAAGTCTTGTTCAAGTTTCTGGATGTGCGTTCCAGATTGTCTCGTATGGTTCTTATGTTGCAAAAAGAAGTGGGGGATCGTTTGGTTGCTTCGCCGGGAACGTCGGATTATGGAATAATAACAGTTTTACTCGGTTTATGGTTCGATATTCGTCGCGAATTTATCGTTACTCCGGGTTGTTTTCGTCCCATGCCGGGCGTTGATTCAGTTGTAGTAAGTTTTGTTCCTTTGGCAGAGCCGCGCGTGCGGGTTGCTGATGAGCAAATATTCCGAAATGTGGTCAAAAGCGCTTTTGCCATGCGACGAAAGACCCTTGCAAATTGTCTGAAAAAGGCAAATTTTGACTCCGCCGCGTTGGAAATGAATTCGGTCTTTGAAGCATGCGGTATTGACGGACGTCGCAGAGGGGAGACATTATCTTTGGAGGAGTTTGCCTGTTTGTCGCGTTGTTTGTCTGGAGTTGATTAGTAAAAGTAAGAAAACCGCCAATTGGCGGTTTTCTTACGATGTGCGCACAGTAAATGTAAATGCGCTTTGATGCTTTGTTGGGCGTAATTATTACGATTTTGTAGCCCTGCTATTTTTCTTCTGTTTTTTTGCGGCTCTGATAGCCCGGGCTTTTTCGAGATTGGCTGCCAGATTTTTGTCATTAGCCGCTTTTCTACGCGCTTCCGAGTAATTCTTCGCCGTCAAGGACTGGCTGGCTGGGATATCAAATTGTTTGCGGTATTGCCCTGGTTTTAGGCCATGAGCTTGTTTGAGATGCCTAGTTAAAGTTTTGAACCCGGTTTTTCCGCAAATCATGCAACCAACCTGGTCATTTTGAAACGCTTTTTTAAAAGTTAACAACGGACCCGTAGAGGTTTCTTCTTCTAGAACTGCAGGAGTGTTGTTTTCAAGTTGTTTTAGTACGTTATAAACATCATTGATTTCCTGTATCAGTTCGTCACGCGAAATCTGTGATCCTGATGCGTGAGAAGAAACAATATTTGCTGTAAGTTCCACAAGCGATAGCGCCATGATTCCTCCTGTAAATTATCCATACATTTCATCTATATAATCATGAAGCAAATTTGAAATCAAGCGTTATTTTTAATACAATCAACAATAAGTCGTGATATTCGACAGTTTGTTTGCTATGAGTTTGTTTATGCGGAGATTGAATCCAAGTCTAGTTGCATAGTCATTTTCTAAAGAGCATTTGTAGATATTGACGGATCGTGTTAGTAAATACAAATAGCATTGTCGTGATGAACTTAATATGATTGAACCAATATTAATGAACATTATATAGAGAGAAATTAATATACCTTTATGTATGGGTTTCACAAAGGCGACGAGTTTGTCTTTAATAGAAAAGAAGTCATTTATGTCTGAACAGCAAAATATTGTCAGAGACGCCGGAGTGGTCGGGGGAGCGACAGTACTTTCCCGCATTATGGGAATGGCGCGGGATATGCTTATATCTCGGCTTTTCGGAGCCGGATTTGCTACAGACGCTTTCTTCGCGGCGTTTCAGATCCCGAACCTATTGCGCAGGTTTTTTGCCGAAGGAGCGCTGGCTTCCGCATTTGTGCCGACCTTCTCCCATACCCTTGTGAAGCGCGGAGAAGACGAAGCCCGCGAGTTGGCAAATATCTCTTTCACCTTGTTAACAATCATCATGTCTGTTGTTGCTTTGGGAGGAATTATTTTCTCTCCCTGGATTGTTGATCTTATGTTCCCCGGTTTCCGCGCTGTGCCAGGAAAATTTGAGCTAACGGTTCTGCTTAACCGTATCATGTTTCCTTATATTTTTTTCATTTCTCTAGTTGCGCTTTCCATGGGAATTTTAAATACGGTTCGCCACTTTTTCATTCCAGCCGTATCTACGGTTTTTCTGAATATTTCCATTATCCTTTCCGCGATTTTGCTTCGCGGGTTTTTTAAGGTTCCGGTAACGGCGCTGGCTGTTGGGGTTCTGGTTGGCGGGATCATGCAATTGGCGCTACAGGCTCCGGTTCTCTGGATCAAGGGGTTTCGACTTCGGCCCGCTTTCGATTTTAAACGTCCCGAAGTATCTAGAATGGCCAAGCTGGCGGTTCCGTCGATTCTTGGAACCGGGGTGTACTATCTTAATATTACGGTCAGTACGATATTGGCCTCGCTGCTTCCTCAAGGCAGTATATCCTACCTATATTACGCTCAGCGGTTGTTTGAGTTTCCTCAGGGCTTGTTTGTGGTTTCCTTGGCCCAGGCAGTTCTTCCTTCCATGAGCAGGCAGGCTGCGCAGGGCGATATTCATGGCATGAAAGAGTCATTGTCTTTTGGATTGCGGTTAACTCTGTTTGTCACCATACCAGCTATGGCCGGATTGATGATCTGTTCCCTTCCCATATTCAGCCTGTTGTTTATGGGAGGCGCTTTTGATTATGCAAAAGCTGTCAATTCAGCCAAAGGGCTTTTGTTTTATTCATCCGGTTTGCCGTTTGTGGCCATGACGCGCGTGTTGGTTCCCGCTTTTTACGCCATGGGAGACACCAGAACGCCAGTTTTTGCGGCTTTTTTGGCTTTTCTATGTAATATTGGTCTCAGTCTTGTGTTTATGGAACCTTTAGGCCATGGAGGACTTGCGTTTGCCACATCTCTTTCGGCTTTTGTCAATATGACGCTGCTGTTCTGGTTTTTATACAGAAAAATTGGCGCGTTTGGTGGGTCGGAAATATTCTATTCGGCTTTCAAATCTTTTATCGCTTCAATTCCCATGGCGTTGATAGTCTACTATTTGCTCATGTTTGCGGACTGGTCAAGCCCCGGAGACGCCTTGTTCAAGGGTTTATGTCTTGGCGGAATCATTGCGCTGGGAATCGTTACGTATTTTATCGTTGTTATAGTTTTACGCTCGAACGAAGGGTTTGCTTTACTGCAGTTAATAAGAAAAAAAGCGCGTTTGACATAACAAATATAAATTAAAGATACAAAAGAAATGATGAAACTGGTTGAATTTACAGCTATACAAGATCGGTACAATAAATAAGATCATTAGACGTAGAATTTTGGCACGATAATAAAATTTGACAAGATTTTCTTTTAAGGAAGCTTAACTATGCAATATGGCGTCAAATATTGTAACATATTGAAATTAATGCATAAATTTTGTGTTTAAAAAAACGGCAAACTAAAAAAAAACGTTACGTAGTTGTTACTTTAGCAATCTGTCAACATGGTTATCAACACGTTTTCCCCAGATTGTGTTGATAAGCTGGAATTTCTGGTAAGCTTATGTTTTTATAATGTTTTTCTTTAGGCGGTTTCTTTTTCTATTCTTTTTGCTTCTTCCCAGAGTGATTCCATTTCTTTAGTTGATGCGTCGCTCATATTGCGCCCCTGGGTTTCAAGACTTTTCTCCATATATCGAAACCGCTGATTGAAGCGGTTTATGGTTTTTCTTAAAGCGTCTTCTGGATTGACGGATAGAAAGCGTCCAAGATTGACGATTGCGAAAAGCAGGTCCCCCAACTCGGCTTCTATGCGCCTATTATCGTTAGTTGCCATGGCTTCGTCTAATTCGAGCAGTTCTTCTTGCACCTTTGCTAAAACATGGTCTACGCATTCCCAATCAAAGCCGCCCCGAGCGGCTTTTTCAGTAATTTTTTGGGCTTTTAAAAGGGCGGGCAGATGTTCTGGTACGCCTGAAAGGGCCGAGGGGCGTTCAGATCCCTTTTCATTTTTTTTGATTTTTTCCCAATTTTTAACCTGTGCCGCGCTGTCCGCGATCTCCATGTTTTCAAAAACATGCGGGTGGCGACGAATCAGTTTTTCGCAAAGGCTTCGGATAACGTCGTCAATGGTGAAAGCTCCGGATTCTTCGGCAATAGCGGCGTGAAAGATCGGTTGCAGCAACAGATCCCCCAATTCTTCTTTTAGATTTTCCGGGGATTGCATTTCAATGGCTTCAATAACTTCATAGGTTTCTTCCAGAAGATGACGAGTCAGGCTTTCGTGGGTTTGTTCCGCATCCCATGGACAGCCGCCCGGCCCCCTAAGGCGTCGCATGATGGCCACGAGTTCGTTGAAAGGAATTTGATCTTGATTTTCCCGCATATATTTTTCCCTCCTAAGTAGATGTATGAGCACGTCTTTATAACGCGTCGTATCCCCAGAAGGCAAGGGAGTAGTCGAATAGAAAAAATGATTGACAGGAGTTTTAAGAGGTTTATATCTGTAAACAAAATTAACCGAAGGGGAAATCTTATGTACAAAAAGGCAATAATGGGCAGGATTTCAATGTTTCTCGGGGTAGTTGTATTGGGAGGGCTTTTGGCAGGTTTGGCACTGGCCAGCGGCGGAGCGTCTATGACTCCAGATCAAGCTTTGCAAAAACTTATGGCCGGAAATAAACAATATGTTCAAGGACAGACTAATGGCGCGAAACTTAGCGGCCCAAAAACCCGCGCTAGTTTGGCAAAATCACAGAAACCGTACGCTGTGATTCTTTCCTGCTCCGATTCCCGCGTACCCCCGGAAATCATTTTTAACAAAGGTATGGGAGAGATTTTTGTCATTCGCGACGCTGGCAATGTTCCTGTTCCGGCTGTTGTGGGCAGTATTGAATATGCGGTAGAGCATCTCGGCTCTCCATTGATTATGGTTCTGGGACATGAACGTTGCGGAGCCGTAACGGCGACTGTTGACGCGCATGGCGAATCAAGCGGAAGTCCGAATGTCGACTCAATTCTAAAAGAAATAGAGCCGTCAATTGAAGTTGCAAAAAAACACTGTCATCTATGCGAAGGAAGCCCTAAATGCCCTAAAATCTCAAAGGATGCTTTAATTGAATGCGCGATTGACGAAAACGCCAAATCTATCGCCGCCAATCTTCCGGCTCAGTCAAAAATTATAAAAGAGCTACTGGAAGAGAAGAAACTTAAAATTGTCGCCGCAAAATACGATCTAGATACCGGAGTTGTGACATTATTTAAATGAGAACCCATTCGGAGTTGTTTTTTGTCTCCGTTTTATTTACTAAGCCGTCAGTGATTTTAAACTGGCGGTTTTTTTATTTTTAACACCGTTTGAGCCCATGCGTTTGTTGTGCGCAATAAACGCGCCCTCTACAACATACGCTCAAAATAGATATTGCCTATGGCTGCGTAACCTCAAGGCATCTTATGTTGTAGTTAGTTTTATTTGCGATAAAGTTCAATGAGTTATGCGTTTCATGGGCAGTTTTTGTTATATATTGAAATAACTTGACAAAGTAGACCGATCAGTCTATTTTGTCGCCGGCATACTAGCTTCAATTTTTGTTTGATCAGCTGGACGTTGTTTTTATATTAAAATGTTTTTATTGAAATAAACAATAGGGAGTCGGGCGAATGAAAAAAGAGACGTTTCAGCGTTTTAGTGGCGCCAGTCGTTATGTATTGGATGAAGAGCTGGCGAAAATCGTAAACGTGTCCATGTCGTTGGAAATGCCGTTGTTGCTCAAGGGAGAGCCGGGTACTGGAAAAACAATGCTGGCGCACGCGATTGCCGAAAGTCTGAAAATGCCGCTTCTTATTCTCAACGTAAAATCCAGCATGAAGCTCGTGGACGCCCTTTACCAATACGATACCCTGACGCGCCTAAACGATAGCCGTTTCGGCGATTCATCCCGGGATGTGGCCAATATTTCCGAGTATATCCGTATGGGCAAAATCGGACAGGCGTTTGTGGCCGACCAACGGGTTGTGCTGCTAATCGACGAGATCGACAAGGCGGATACTGATTTTCAGGATGATATGCTTGATGTGCTTGACCAGATGCAGTTCGATATCATGGAGATTGATTCAACAGTGAAGGCTCGTTTCAGACCGGTGGTTATCATAACATCCAACGCAAAAAAAGATCTTTCCGATCCTTTTCTGGGGCGATGTAATTTTCATCATATTGCCTTTCCCGACCAGGAAATGATGCGTAAGATTGTTAAATTGCATTTCCCAAAATTAAACAAAAATCTGGCAAAAGCTTGCTTAGACACTTTTTATGACTTGCGTCTAATTGATGGAATTGAGAAAAAACCGGCTACCAGGGAACTTCTCAACTGGGTGCGGGCATTGCAAGCCGATCCGGATTTTCGCGTTGAAACACTGCTTGAGGGAGCGCTCCCATATTTAGGTATTTTGTTCAAAAAGAGCCCTGATCTTGAACGCGCCTCTTCCCCCGCCGTAGTATAAAAAGGGAGATCCTGTCATGTTTTTGGATTTTTTCTATACTCTGAGGGAACGGGAAGTTCCGGTGACGCCCACCGCTTTTCTTCGTTTGCAGAAAACTCTGGAACTGGGACTTATAACGAGTGTATCTGATTTTTACAGTGTCGCACGCGCTCTTCTGGTGAAAAGCGAACGAGATTTTGATACCTATGACCAGGTTTTTGCCGAGTTTTTTCATGGCGCGGAGAGTATGCCGAACGAAGAAATTTCCATCAATGAAACGATAAGGTTATTGTTGGAAAAATGGCTGAAAGAACCGAAGGAGTTAGCCAAGGCTCTTGGACTGAGTGAAAAAAAATTGCAATCCATGACTGGCGATGAGTTGAGGAAGTATTTCTTAGACCGTCTAAAAGACCAGAAAAACGCGCATCACGGCGGAGCTCGTTGGATTGGCTCCAAGGGGGTGTCTCCGGTTGGATATGGCGGAGCCCGACCGAACGGTATGCGCATAGGCGGAGTATCGCGCAGAAGTTCCGCTATTAAAACCGCCATGGAACGGCGTTACCGGGATTATTCCAAAGAGGCGCCTCTAAGCCGGAGTCAGATGGGAGAAGCCTTGAAGCGACTGCGTTACCTCACGCCGTCAGGGCCGAAAGATGAGCTCAACGTTGATAAAACCGTCTATCAGACAATGCGCAACGCCGGTGAAATCGAAATCGTCTTTGACCGCCGCATGAAAGATAAACTAAGCGTTTTTCTATTTATAGACAATGGCGGATGGTCCATGGATCCTTATGTTGATATTGTCCAGACTCTGTTTCATTACGCTGAAACTCAGTTCAAGGATCTGACTATATTTTATTTTCACAATACGATTGCCGATCGAGTCTGGAAGGATCCCCAACGGCGTAACCAACCAGAAACGCTGGAGAATATTCTGCGCCGCGCTCCGGAAACGCGTATTATCTTTGTGGGCGACGCAAGCATGGCTCTTGAAGAGTTGTGTCACATTAACGGTGATATAATGATTGAAGCTCGGCAAACGCGACCCAGCATAGACTGGTTGAAAACATTGGCGTCCACGTTTCGTCACGCCGTCTGGCTTAACCCCAAAGAGGTCTCTTTATGGGATCACAGCGGTACGTCTCCAATGATTAGACAGATTTTTCCTATGTTTCCCCTTAATCTGAGCGGGCTGGAAAAGGCCGTTGCTCATCTGGGAGGCCGGTGATCCTCGCTACCGCCTTTTTGTCATACAAAGTATTTAATAATATTATTGAAATATTTGATGATACCATCGAGATATCTTACAATATCATTGTAAATCGCCAGCGTCATAAGAGCCAGAATAAGAACAAGCCCGATCTGTTGGGCGTATTCGCGCACCTTAAGATTCATGGGTTTTCCAAACACTATCTCCCACAGATAAAAAACAATATGTCCCCCGTCTAAAACAGGAACTGGCAGCAGATTCAGAAGACCCAAATTGATGGAAATCAGCGCCATGAACGCTAAAAAGTTCGCGCCCCCTGCGGATGCCTGTTCTCCGGCCATTTTGGCGATCATTATCGGACCGCCCACGTTGTCCAGTGGGATAACTCTCTGGAACATCTTAATCACAGATTTAATCGTTATATCAATGACCGCGATTGTTTGTGTCGTGCCCTTAGCTACTGCCTGAAGCGGCGTATAATACTCAGTTATAAACTCGCCCGCAGGCGCTACGCCAATTGCGAAATTGTTAAGGGTCTCGCCAAATAAATTTTTTGTGGCTAACGTTTTGGGAGTAACATGAAAATTTAACTCACGCCCGTCTCTATTTACCACTATGTCAAGAGGGTTTCCCTTGCTTTTGGGTACGATTGTTTTCACGTCTTCCCAGTGAGTTATGGATTTGCCGTTGATACTCAGCACAACGTCATCTTTTATGATTCCGGCTTTCCACGCCGGTGTGTCTTTAATGACCTCGCCGATTTTTGTGGTCATGGTGGGCACGCCCAGCATACAGAGGAAAATGAACGCAATCCACGCGAACACCAAGTTGAATACTGGACCCGCCAGTACTATGGCCATACGGATCCAAGGTGATTTGTTAGCAAATGAGTGTTTTTCTTCTTCTGACGACTCGTCTCGCGCGGGGGACGCAGCTTCTTCTTTTTCAGATTGCGGTTGGTTTTCTGCCCCTTCAATAGCTCCGCCTTCGCCCAACATTTTGACGTATCCGCCAAGCGGTAGCGCTGAAATCATATATTCTGTCTCTCCAAAACGTTTGCCGAAGAGCTTTGGACCAAAGCCGAGCGAGAACTTTTCCACTTTGACGTTTGCCAGTTTGGCAATCAGAAAATGTCCGAATTCATGAACGAAAATCAAAATGCCGAGAGTTATAAGAAAATATATGATAGTCATATTAAACCGTTATTTTCCCGCATGCTTCGCGTGCGGCAGAACGGCCCCATTGATCTGCATATAGTACTTCCTCGATTGAGTTTAGGCTATGAGCTTGATGCGCACCCATAACGTCTTCAATTATTTTTGCGATGTGAATAAATCCTATCCGGCCCTCCAGGAACGCTTCGACGGCAATCTCATTCGCCGCGTTCATTGCCGCGGGCATACTTTCTCCTGCGTTGACGGCATTATACGCAAGCTTCAGACAGCGGAATTTTTCCAGATCTGGTTTGAAAAATGTGAGGCCGCCGATAGTCGTGAGATCCAGTGGTTTTACTCCCGTTGGGATACGTTCGGGGTAGGATAGGGCATATGCGATGGGAGCTTTCATATCTGGAATACCTAGTTGAGCCATGACGCAGCCATCCGCATATTCGACCATGGAGTGGATGATGCTCTGCGGATGGATATTGACGTCGATTTTGTCCATGGGAGCATTGAAAAGCCAGTGAGCTTCAATAACTTCCAAGCCTTTGTTCATCATGGTGGCCGAATCAATCGTTATCTTTTTGCCCATGCTCCAATTTGGGTGGTTTAGAGCGTCGCGAACTGTAACGTTAGCCAGGCTTTCGCGGGAAGCGTTCAGAAATGGACCTCCCGACGCCGTCAGGATGATTTTATTGACGTCTTCATTGCGATGGCCTTCGATAGATTGAAAAATAGCGCTGTGTTCGCTGTCCACCGGATATAGTCTGACGTCGTGTTCCCTGATCATATTCATGAAAATATGTCCAGCGGTGACGAGGGTTTCCTTATTTGCGAGCGCAATATCCTTACCAGCGCGTATGGCCGCTGCCGTAGGAAGAAGACCTGCCGCTCCGACAATAGCCGCCACGACCATGTCAGCTTCCTCAATCGTAGCAACTTCGATTAGTCCCTCCGCTCCGCCTACTATTTTAACATCCGTATCGGAGCACATATCCCTTAAACGCGGGACATCCTCTTTTTCTGGCACCGCTACAATACGCGGAGAGAAGCGCTTGATCTGGCTGGCCAGAAGTTTTAGGTTTTTTCCTGCCGTCAGGCCAACAACTTTAAAGCGTTCGGGGCAAGCGGCAACAATGTCAAGAGTGCTCGTGCCTATGGAGCCGGTCGAGCCCAGTATGGAGAGTTGTTTCATAATAAGAGCTTATCCTTTGAAACAGTAGATGACATAATAATATGTGGCTGGCGCGGCAAAAATGATGCTATCCATTCGGTCAAGGATCCCTCCATGACCAGGCATGATGCCGCCGGAATCTTTAACGCCGAAGCCACGCTTCAGCATGGATTCGAACAGGTCGCCAATCTGTCCAATAATACCGATGAAAATAGCGGTAAACACAACGTCGAACGCCGAAAGCTGGGGAAAAAACGTATACTTGGCAAGCGCCGCGCCAATTATGCTCCCCACTAATCCGCCAGCCGCGCCCTCAATGGTTTTCTTGGGGCTCACCAATGGATAGAGGCGGTGTTTTCCAAACGTTTTGCCGCTGTAAAAAGCAAGCGAATCATTGGTCATAACAATCAGCATTATTACCAGGAGCCACTGTACGCCATAAACAGTCTGTCGCAGCATTACCAGATGCGCGAGAAGAACCGGGATATAGATAAATCCTAAAATGGCGTAAGAGACCTCTCGGGCTGTATTGGTTATGTCCCTGATACGAAACAGAAATAGGAGAAAGAGGGAAAATAAACAGCCTATGACGATAGACAAAAAAGAAAGGTTTATTTCGTACAAGGGAATAATAACAACCAACACACTACACAACGAGGCAAAGGATAATTCAAGACGTCTGTCGGGCAGCGCCATGCGGTAGAACTCATATGTGGCAATGGCGCTGACAGCCCCAAGAAAAGCGGCAAAAAGAAACGGGCCGCCCATGGTAATCGTCAATATGACTATCGGCAGCAAAATTAGCGCGGTGATCAGACGTTTGATAGCTTGGTCCCCTGGGAAATTTGGTCGCTTGTTTTACCGAAACGGCGTTCGCGGGATTGAAAATCAGCCAGAGCTTTGTTGAATTCGTTTATGGTGAAATCCGGCCAGAGTACATCGGTGAAATAGAGTTCCGTATATGCCAATTGCCATAAAAGAAAGTTGCTGATGCGCATTTCTCCGCTGGTACGAATTAGAAAGTCGGGATCCGGAAGGTCGACCGTATCCAGATACGCGCCGAGTGTTTCAACGGAGATGTTTTTCGGATCAACTTTGTTTGAGAGAACGTCTTGGATCAAGCGGGTCGTCGCCATGGCTAATTCTTGGCGACTGCCATAAGAAAGAGCTTGCGTTAGTACCATACCCGTATTGCCGGAAGTTTCAGAAATCGCTTTTTCCAGCGCTTCATTTACATCGTCCGGCAGGTCGGCTCTGTTGCCTATGACGTTGTACCTGATGTTTTTTCGCATCATGCGCGCGGTTTCTTTGCGAATATGTTTTTTAAGCAACGCCATCAAGGAGCGTACTTCCATTGGAGGACGCGACCAGTTTTCAGACGAAAACGCAAAGAGCGTCAGATATTTGATCCCGAGGCGTAAGGCGTGTTCAATAACCATGTTCACCGTTTCAACGCCCCGTTGATGCCCAACGATGCGTTTCAGCATACGCTGCTTGGCCCACCGCCCATTGCCGTCCATGATAATAGCGAGATGGCGGGGAAGGAGCTTGGGGTCAAATTGAAACGTCAAACCGACATAACCTCTTTTTCTTTGTTTATCACGGAATCATCAATTTTTTGCTCAAAGCTTTTTGTTACGTCCTGAACTTCTTTTTCCAACTTTTTCAGTTCATCCTCGGTAATGTTTTTTTCCTTTTCTGTTTTCTTCAAACGGTCTATGGCGTCGCGGCGAATGTTACGCAGGGCGACCTTGACGTCTTCGCCTTTTTTCTTGATTTCTTTAACGATTTCTTTGCGTCGTTCCTCGGTTAATGGAGGTATGCTAAGTCTTATGGCGCGTCCGTCGTTAGACGGAGTCAGGCCTATGTTTGCGTTGAAAATTGCTTTTTCAATTAGCGGGATGAGTTTTGTTTCCCAAGGAGTGACAGTTATAAGGCGAGGCTCCGGAATCGCGAGGGTAGCCACTTGATTTATAGGAGTTGGGTTTCCGTAATAATCAACCTTGACGGCGTCAAGAAGCGATGTTGAAGCGCGACCGGTACGGATCTTCTGAAATTCGGTTTTCAGTACGGCCACTGTTTTTTCCATATGGGATTGCATGTCGCTGAGGATGTTCTTTGGCATGAGATTATTCTCCCTGTACGATAGTTCCTATTTCCTCGCCGCTGATTACTTTTTTGATGTTTCCGGTTGTAGTAAGGTCAAATACAATTATCGGCAGATTGTTGTCCATACAAAGCGATGTGGCGGTTGCGTCCATTACCTGCAACCCTCCCTTAAGAACGTCTATGTATGTCAACTTCGGCAGTTTTACCGCAGATGGATCTTTTTTGGGATCGGCCGTGTAAACGCCGTCCACCTTGGTCCCCTTGAGAATAACCTGGGCGTTGATTTCCATGGCGCGCAGGCTGGCGGCCGTATCGGTTGTAAAATATGGGTTGCCTGTTCCAGTGGCAAAAACAACAACGCGACCTTTTTCAAGGTGACGTATCGCGCGTCGGCGTATGTACGGTTCTGCGACTTGTTGCATGGCTATGGCTGATTGAACGCGAGTCGGCACGCCTATTTTTTCGAGAGCATCCTGCATAGCAAGGGAATTAATCATGGTGGCCAGCATTCCCATATAGTCGGCGGTAGAGCGCTCCATGCCTTGCGAAGAGGCCGCGACGCCTCTGAAAATATTACCGCCGCCAATAACGATGGCAAGTTGAACCCCCAGCCCGTGAACTTCGCTGATTTCACTCGCGATAGTCGTGAGCGTTTTGGGGTCAATGCCATAACCCTGGGCCCCGGCGAGAGATTCTCCGGAAAGCTTTAGCAACACTCTAGTGAACGAAGGCCTGCTCATTCTGTCTCCAATCCGCTCAACGGCGCGTCAAAAAAAAGCCGGCCTTTCAGCCGGCTGAAAAAAAATATTTAAGCGCCGGCGGCCGCCGCAACCTCAGCGGCAAAATCCGACTCTTTTTTTGCCAATCCTTCTCCCAGAACATAGCGTTCGAAACGTTTAATGGCGATAGTTCCTCCAATTGCGGTTCCGGCTTCTTTGACCACTTGGGGTATGGTCTTGTCTGTGTCCTTGACAAAAACTTGCTCATTCAGACAGATTTCGCCAAAAAATTTATTCAATTGCCCAATGATAATTTTTTCTATGATTGCGTCGGGTTTTCCGGTTTCTTTGGCTTTAGCGCGATAAATGTCTTTTTCGCGTTCGAGAACATCCGAAGGAACCTGGTCGCGGGTAACATAGCGAGGGGCGGCCGCCGCCGAATGCATCGCGATGTCTTTTACCAAAGCTTTAAGAAGTTCGGCGTTTTCTGTTGTAATGTCAGGGCTTTCTATTTCAACCATAACTCCGATTTTTCCGCCGGCGTGGATGTAAGAACCAATGCAACCGCTATTGGAGACATTAAAACGAGTAAAACGACGGATCTGAATGTTTTCGCCAATTACAGCGATTGATTCGTTCAGATAACTTTGGACTGTCTTTGAGGTGTCTCCGGAATATGACTGCGCCAACATGGCTTCGCAATCGGCTGGCGATGTAGCAAGAATGTGGCTGCCAATGTTGTCCACAAACGCTTTGAACATGTCATTTTTCGCGACGAAATCTGTTTCGCTATTAACTTCCAGAAGAACGCCTGTTTTTTGGTTTTCGGAGATAAAAGCCGCAACCAATCCCTCGGTCGCGGCGCGGCCGGAACGTTTCGCGGCTGCCGCGAGTCCCTTTGCGCGCAGAAAATCCACCGCTTTCTCAAAATCTCCGTTGTTTTCCTCAAGAGCCTTCTTGCAATCAAGCATACCGGCTCCGGTTGTTTTTCTCAGTTCACTAATTAGAGCTGCCGTTATTGCCATTTTTACCGGTACTCCTTCCGTTATTTGTGAAAAATTGGACAGAGCTCTTTTTACATGTGTAGATTTATTGAGCTTAGTTCACAATTTTCGGGCAATCATTATTCTGACGCTGCTACAACCGCTTCTTCCGCAGGAGTTTCTTCTGCGTCTTCCATTGGTTCTGAGTCGCCTTCTTGTTCGGCCTGTAAAGCGGCGGCGCGCGCTTGGGAACCCTCAAGAGCCGCATCAGCCATTTTTGAGGAAAGAAGGCGTATGGCGCGGATAGCGTCGTCATTACCCGGAATAACGTAGTTAATGGGGTCGGGGTTGCAGTTGGTGTCAACAATAGCCACAACCGGAATCCCAAGTTTATTGGCTTCCTGAACGGCTATTTCTTCGTTTTTTGGATCAATAACAAACATAACGCCGGGAAGCTTATTCATTCCTTTGATGCCGCCGAGGATTTTCTGAAGTTTTTCACGTTCTTTTTCAAACTTGAGAGCCTCTTTTTTGGGGTAGGCCTCTATGCTGCCATCTTCAAACATCGCGTCGATTCGTTTTAATCGGTCGATGCTCTGCTTTACGGTTGCGAAGTTTGTCAGCATTCCGCCGAGCCAGCGTTGATTGACATAAAACATGCCGCAGCGTTCGGCCTCTTCCTGCACCGAATCTTGGGCTTGCTTCTTGGTACCAACAAACAGCATTGTTTCGCCGTTCAGGACGGATTCTTTTACAAAGTTGTAAGCGGATTTGAAAAAACGTACGGTTTTCTGCAGGTCAATGATGTAGATGCCGTTGCGCGCCCCAAAAATGTATGGTTTCATTTTAGGGTTCCAACGTTTGGTCTGATGGCCGAAATGAACGCCGGCCTCCAGCAGTTCTTTCATGCTGATACTGGACATAATCAAATTCTCCTTTGGTTTTTCTTCCGTCCCGCCAGATCCCTGCAAGCCACAAGGGACACCGCCGGTTTATACCGGGACGTGTAAATTTAAAAGCAAAACTTTATATCATGATTGCTTGATGTATGGCAAGGACAAAAAAGTCTTTATCCAAACAAAATTAGAGTGTTGCGTTTGGGTGTTGTCGCGTCCGCGAGTTCTTGATGAGTCATGCCAGCTTATGAACAAAGAGTCCGCTACGCAGCTTTGGTTCAAACCACGTGGATTTGGGGGGCATTATCTGATCCTGATCGGCCAATTCAATGAGTTCGGATACTGACGTGGGAAAAAGAGAAAACGCCACGACGTATTCGCCGCTGTCAACCAGCTTGGTCAACTCTGTGTTGCCGCGTATACCACCGACAAAATGAATACGAGTATCAGTACGAGGGTCCTTGATGCCTAACAGAGGAGCCAGAAGCTTGTCCTGAAGGATGGAGACATCTAGGCGGTTAACAGCGTCTGTTTCGTCAATTAACGAGTCGGATAGTTTCAGATGGTACCAGCGTCCATCCAGATACATGCCGAAGTTATGCCGTATGTTAGGCGAGATAGGAACCGGAGACTCGACTATTTCAAATGCCCGCTCAATCTCTTTTAAGAATTCTGGGATGTTAAGTCCGTTTAAGTCTTTAACTACTCGATTATAGGGCATTATGTTGAGCTGGTCTTCAGGAAATATAACCGCCAGAAAATAATTGTACTCCTCGTTTCCCGTGTGGTCAGGGTTGGCTTTTCGACGCATTTCGCGAACCCGTTCCGCTGCGGCGCTGCGATGATGGCCATCGGCAACATAAAGTCGCGGGTGCTTGGAAAAAATATCTGTCAAGCGGCAAGTCATATCTGTGTCGTTTAAAATCCAGATAGAGTGGGCCACATTGTCATCAGTGACAAAATCATATTCAGGGGGAACGCTGGTTGCGGCTGAAATAATACGTTCAATATCGGCGCACGAGCGTGAAATAAAAAAAACCGGTTCATCGTTGGCGTCGAGAACGTCTATATGTCTGACTCGGTCATCTTCTTTATCCAATCGGGTGTGTTCGTGTTTTTTTATAACGCCGCTCTGGTAGTCGTCAACGCTTGCGCATGTCACAATTCCTGTCTGGGTTATTTTGCCCATGCATTGACGATAAATATAAAAACTTTCCACGGAGTCGGCGATCAGGATTCCCTGACGGATGAATGCTTCTAGATTCAGTTTTCCCTTAAAATGCACTGATTCATCATGAGGTTCGAGATATGGCGGCAGATCTATTTCCGGACGAGAGACATGGAGAAAGCTTAAAGAATTTCCGGTAGCCATGACGCGCGCCTCCTGGACGTTCATAACGTCGTATGGGAGCGCGGCTACTTTTTTAGCCATGTTTTTAGGGGGGCGGAGCGCCTTGAATGGTTTTATGATGGCCATTTTTTCTCCAAAGTTTTTAGGGAAAATATCTGCGTGCGCCAACAAAGTTTTTGTCAAAATATCTGTCGCTCATGGCCGAAACTTTAATGTCTTCGCCTCTGCGGGGAGCATGAACAAATTTACCGTCGCCAACATAAATCCCGACATGATTGATATTTCCAACCGAAGAGCCAAAAAAGACTAGATCTCCGTCGGCAAGGGCGTAACGCGAAACAGATTCTCCTGTTTTGAACTGCTCCCGGGATGTACGAGGGACGCTCACTCCGCACAAGTTGAAAACCGCTTGGACAAAGCCGCTGCAATCCATGCCTTCAACGATATTATTTCCCCCCCATTGGTAGGGGATACCAACGAAACGCTCGGCGGTGCGGGCGGCGATATATCCCATATCCCGTTCTATTCGCGGCGTATTTTGGGGTTTATATGTTCCGGTTCTGGAATTGTCTTTTCCGGGAGATTGCGCGTCCTGTTGCGACCACTTTTGGCGCGTCTGATCTTGTATGTCCGAAAAAACAATTTCGTTGGGGGGAGCAATGTAAAAACGATCAATCAGCTTGTCTCGCACGAGTTTTTCAGCCGAGGCGCGCGCCGTATTTTTTGTGGGAAAATCTCCGAAGCGGACGGCGTACATTCCGTTGTCTCTGCGGAAATAAAATGCGTCGATTCCTTTTTTTTGCAATGCGTCGGTAAAACGTTTGGCGTTTTTTACATCAGAAAAAGCGCCCATCTGTATAGCATATCCCAGGCGCTTGACGCCGTAAGCCATAACAGTTTGCGCCGAACTAATTGCAACAAAAAATATGCAGGAGAAGACGCAGAGTTTGAAGGTTTTGGAAAAAATAAACATGATGATTTTAATAATATTTTTAATTAAATAATTGCGTATGACGTGGCAGTATCCATAATTGAACGCCATGAGTAAAGAACTTTTTGACAGTTTGAACAGTTGAGTTAGTTTTTTACTCTGTCCCGTTAACGTTGCGACGGACTCCCATCAGATACGCGATTACGAATTCCTCAAGCGCTCCGTCAAGCACAGTGTCGGGATTACCCGATTCCACTCCAGTTCTCAGATCTTTTACCATTTTGTAAGGATGAAGAACATAGGAGCGAATTTGGCTGCCCCAAGCAATTTCCTTTTTTTCTGAAGCGATCTCGGAGGCTCTGGCGTTGCGTTCTTCAAGTTCTTTTTCATAGAGTCTTGCTCTTAAAACTTTCATGGCGGTGGCCCGGTTGAGTATCTGGCTTCGTTCGCTCTGGCATGCCACCACTATATTCGTTGGTAAATGAGTGATTCTAACCGCCGAGTCGGTAGTATTTACATGTTGTCCACCGGCCCCGCCCGAACGAAACGTATCGACGCGCAAATCCGCATCGCTGATTTTAATTTCAATATCACCTTCGTCTATTTCCGGAAAAACGTATACCGATGCAAACGATGTGTGTCTGCGGGCGTTACTGTCAAAAGGTGAAATACGCACCAAACGGTGGATACCTGCTTCGGCTTTGAGATATCCATACGCGTATTCGCCCCCGACGCTGAAGGTCGCCGATTTTATCCCAGCCTCTTCTCCGGATTGGTAGTCTGTGACGGCTGTTTTCCACCCCTTTTTTTCACAGTATCGAAGATACATGCGTAAAAGCATTTCGGCCCAGTCTTGGGACTCTGTACCGCCCGCGCCTGGATTTATGGAGATGAAGCAGGAATTGTGGTCGTGAGGGGCTGATAACATAAGCCGAAATTCGGCCGCTTCAAGTTCTTCAGCCAACCGGTCATTCATTTCTACGACTTCGCGTAGCGTCGTTTCGTCGCTCGCTTCCTGGCCTAGTTCAATCATTATTCGCGCGTCTTCAAGCTGGTTGTTGAGCGAATTCCATGTCTGTATGATTTTTTCCAGCCCGGCGCGTTCTCTCAGGATACCTTGGGAGTTCTCAGGATCATCCCAGAAGCCTGGAACCGCTATTTTTGATTCAATTTCCTGGATAGTTTCTCGTTTTGTCTCTATGTCAAAGAGACCCCCTGAGTTTGGCGATCCGTCCTTCAAAGTTGTTCATTCTTGTTACTTCGTCACGAAACATATTCTGTTCTCCTTACAACAAGTTTAAAATAAAAAGTAGCTAATTCAATGCGTTATTGGTTAAATTGTCCTTTTGCTAAGACGAAAGCATGCGAGGAGCGTGATTAGAATCGTAAGCGCAACACAAAATTGCGCGGCTATGTCTCCCGTCTTAAGATAAAACGAATCTGCCGTGCCCGTAGTAATATCTCCGATTTTTAATGATTCCTCGAAAAGATTGGTCATGGCGCGAATATGACCATTTTGATCGACGATAGCGGTGATTCCTGTGTTTGCAGCTCTAATTAGCGGAGTTCGGGTTTCTACGGCTCTGAAAACGGCTATTGAGAGATGCTGATATGGAGCTGAAGAATTACCAAACCAGGCGTCATTTGTAATATTTACCAGAATGTTAGCCCCGTTTTTGACATATTCCCTGGCCAACTCCGGAAAAATCGCTTCATAGCATACCAAAAGTCCGACTTCCGCCTTGCCGGCGGGGAGTGGCTTGGCATATTCTCCTGGGGAAAAATCTCCGATACCAACAACAATCTTGCTGATGAACGGAAAAACGGATCTCATTGGAACGTATTCCCCAAACGGCACCAGATGTATTTTATTTCCTTTTGCGAGAGTTTTCCCTGTGGGATCAATAATTATGCCGCTGTTAAGAAAGACTAGTTGTCCGTTACGTCGCTCATACGTCGGGGAACCGAACAAGAGATACGAGTCAAGCTCCCGCGCTAAGGCTGTTATGCGCTCCGCTTCCTGTGGTTGATCCTGAAAGAAAAATGGTACGGCACTCTCTGGCCAAACTATCAAATCGATCTTTTTTTCTCTATCTACGTTTTTGGTGAGGCGTTCGTAAATAGCGATAGTCTGATCACGAAATTCCGGGCTCCATTTTATATCTTGCCTGATGTTTCCCTGTACCAAGGCGACTCTCATCGGATTACCTGCGGGAGTTTCTGTCCCGTTAAGCCGGTAAAATCCATAAAGCAATGTTGCGAGTAGCGCAATTAAGAGTACGGCCGCGCTTTTTACCGGATAGGGAACCTTAGCCCCTAAACTTGCTCTTATTACGCGGTAACATACTACGTTGGCAAGAACGATCATAAAAGTAATGCCATACACTCCGGCGAGATCGGCGATCTGGATCAGTGTCAGCGTTCGGTATTGGGAGTGACCGAGCATGGCCCAAGGAAAACCCGTGAGAAGGAATGAGCGCATAAAATCGCAGGCTATCCAGCAAACCGGCAGAGTAAAAACTTTTTTCAGGCCGACGCGCTCGCCAAAACACGACACAAACGCCGCAAGGCCATAAAATAAAGCGAGCCATGCGGACAAAGCTAAATAGAGGGGAATACTTACGGCCCATGGTAAGTTGCCGTACTTGGTTATGACAATATTAATCCAATATAAAACGCACGCATAAGTTACAAATCCGCATGTAAAGCCCACTCTAAAGGCTGTTCGGTTGGATGCGTTTTCCAGCGCGACAAGGAGAGGAACCAGAGAAAACCAGATTACGAAGGAAAATCCGATTTTGGGAAAAGCGGAAGCTATCAATATCCCCGACACAATAGCGAATATACCTGGCTTATCGAAGATTGGGGCGATATTTATAAGAAAAGAACGATACCTCACTCGGTATCCGTTTCTGCGACGGCAATTTGTTCTATTTTCACTTTTTTAATCTTACGTTCGTCTGCGTCAAGAATTGAAATACGCAACCGTCCGTCTTCGACAATCTCGCCTTTTGGAGTAATCCTGCCTGTTAGTTGAAAGACAAGTCCTCCCACAGTGTCAAACTGATCTCGTTCTATTTCGATATCGAAAAGTTCTTCCAGTTCTTCTATGGACATGCGGGCGTCGGCGATAATGGAGTCATCGTTATTTATGGAAAAAAGGGCTTCTTCGCTATCATGCTCGTCTTGAATATCTCCAACAATTTGTTCCAGTAAATCCTCAATGGAAATAAGACCAGATGTGCCGCCATATTCGTCTATAACAATGGCCAAATGGACATGCTTGGTTTTGAATTCCTGAAGCAGTTGTTCCAGATTTTTTGTTTCTGGTATGAAGTAGGGGGGGCGCATTATGGAGCGTATTTTGATATGTTCTTTAGGAGCGCCCCAATATTTTAGAAGGTCTTTCACATACAACAGCCCAATTACGTTATCCACGCTGTTTTCGTAAACCGGGATACGGGAATGCCCGCAGGCAAAAACAATTTCCAAAAACTCATCCACCGAAGCTTCCACAGACACGCAGGCCATATCAATACGCGGAACCATGATTTCGCGGGCCATGGTGGAACGAAGCGAAAAGATCGAACAGATCATCTCGCTTTCGTCTTCGTTTACGACGCCTTCATCTTCGCTAGCTTTGACAATTTCCCGGATTTCATAAGCGGTCATTTTTTTTCGACCGTAAACGAAGCGCTCAATTAGTTTTGATAATCCGGATTTTTTGGTACTGCCGTCTTCCAACGCGAGCAGCCTCCTTTTGTGTGGGTGTTAAAACAAAGTTTGTTGAATCTTAACCTAGAGGAGTTATGAGTCCTTCTTTTTTCAGTATTCTGAATAATTCTCTCTCTTTTACTGCCATTGTTCGCGCTTCATTTTCACCGCTTTTTTCGTGATCAAATCCGGACAGGTGCAAGATGCCGTGCATCAGTAAAAAACAAAGCCGCTCGAAAAAAATGATTCCGCCCAACTGAGCTTCATTGTTCGCCGTGTCGGCTGAAATGATAACGTCTCCCAGCGCGGAAGGATTGACGTCTCCGAATTGGCCTTCCCTGAGAGAAAAAGATATGACGTTAGTCGGATGGTTTTTTCCCAGATAATCGCGATTAATGCGGCGTATGACGCGATCTCCCACAATAGCGACGGACAAATCAGTATCGTCAGGACATCCCAAGGCGTTTAATATCCTTGACGCCACTTTTTTGAGCTGGCGGGTGTGTATCCGATGTTTCCTCTGATGATTGCTGATCAATATCCGCATGTTTGTGTTCTTCTCCGTTGATTCGTTTGTCATGTCCTTCAGGCTTGTTTTTCGAAGGAAAGGGAGGCTTTTTTCCTTGGCCCCCCTTGTGAACTGGGTCAGGGTAATCAATACGGTGGTGGAATATCCCGTTTAATATCCCATTGAAGCTTTTGGCAATCTGGTGGAGATCTTTCAGCGTCAGCTCGCATTCGTCAAGTTGGCCGTCAATGAATATATTGTTAATAAGTTTTTGCACCATACCCTGGATTCGATCGGGGGTTGGATCCACAAGGGTGCGAGAAGCGGCTTCGACGCAGTCAGCCAGCATAACGATTCCAGCTTCTTTAGTTTGAGGTTTGGGACCGGGGTAACGAAAATCTTTTTCTTCAACCGATGCTCCGGTGGATTCGGCCTGTACTTTGGCCCTGTCATAAAAGAATTTTATTAGCGCGGTACCATGATGTTGCCTGATTATATCAATGATAGGTTGCCCGAGATGGCTTTCGCGTCCCATTTCGGCGCCTTCTTTAATATGTGAAATTAAGATCAGGGAACTCATGCTCGGCGATAATTTGTCATGCCGGTTGTCTTCTCCGGCCTGGTTTTCTATGTAATAGAGTGGTTTTGATGTTTTGCCTATATCGTGGTAATACGCCGCAACCCGAGCCAATAAAGGATTCGCATGAATCGATTCTGCGGCCGCTTCAACGAGGTTTCCCACAACTACGCTGTGATGATAGGTTCCGGGGGCTTGAACCATCAGATCTTTTAATAAAGGAGAGTTGAGATTAGCGAGTTCAAGGAGTCTGATGTTTGTTGTGTAATTGAAAAGGCTTTCGATAATTGGAATGAATGTTGAAACAAGGGCAGAGTTAACAATACCGCTTATTATTGCAAAAAGAGAAGCGTAAAGGGTTTGCGTACTCATAAAATTGTTGCTGAAGGCCTGGAACGCCAATACCATCGTCAAGTTTATAAATGATACCTTAAGGCCTGCGGTATGAATGGTTCCGCGGTTTGCGCATTGACGTATTCCGTGGGCGCCTAATATACCCCCTAGGAATGCGTAAATTGCCACAAATGCATTGTTGTCAAACATTATTCCCAAAAGCGGCGCTGTTACGGCGCAGTATATAAACGCAGATTCCGAATTCATTATAACTCTTATGATCATTGCCCCAGCGGCAAAGGGAAACAAATAGTAATAAATATTAGTTTCAATACGCGGAAAGGCCGAACCAATATTGTGAGTGACCAAAAGAGCGGTTTTAAAAAAGAGGAACGAACCAACAATTAACAACGAAAGCGTTAGAATGTCTTTATTCGTTGGATTGAATTTTCGAATATTTCTGCAGGCGAAACGATACGGAAAATAAAACAGCGTCAGAATTATTGCGAGCAAACCAATTGCCGTGAAAAAACGGTTGGAGCCACGGTTGTCCTGAAATATTTTTTGCAGTTTTTGGGATTGCTCGGCGCTGATTCGGTCTCCAAGTCGTACGATCATTTCTCCTTTTTGGACTTTAAAAAGGACCGGACTGACAGACTCCATGACTGTTGCGCTACGGATCTCCGATGCTTCGCGATTGTACAACAGGTTGGGTAAAAGGATGCGGGTGATGACAGATGAAATTCTATGCGCATCTTTAGGATTCCCTAAACCGGAATATTCCCAGTCTGCGACTATATTTCGCGCGTCCGCGATTTCCGTGTATTGAGTCGACGGAGCTACCGAGCCGATGGGGTGTCCCTCGTTGTCAAGAATCTCAATTCCGCGCTGACTGTTTGTTTGAAAAACCTTGCCATCAGGAACAATATTTAGACGGTATAACCTGTTAAGTTGCGTCGCTACTCCCGCCAAAAATGCCTTGTCTGATTTTATACGAATCAAGGCCTGTGTTTCCTCTGCGGTCAGCTCTGTGCCGAGGAGTGTGCTGAGAGTCTTTTGGTGTTCGGCAATGGAGATGTTTTGGGGCGGCGACGAATTTTTTTCTGCGATATACGAAAGCGCCTGCGTCAGTTTTTCGCTGATAGTAGACGGGATTCGGTTACTCAGATTGTAAATAATCGGAGCGCTATTTCCAGCGTTTTTCCGGCGTTGTTCCGTAAGTGCTCGATCTTCCACCAAAAATTCTCGCGGAGCCCGGATGTCAGAAGCCGCGATATTACCTGGTTTGAACTCAAAGTTGAAAATATTACGTTTGGGGAGAATGACAAAGGTGAGCAAAAGCGCGGTTATAAAAAAAAGGAGGCACCTGTTGCGCCGCGCTGTCAAAGGATTGGAAAACCTTTTGACGATTGAGTCGACAAGGTTTGATCCAAGTTTGGTGAAGTGCGCAAAAATATATTGATTTTGCTTATTACCGAGTTGATCCGGCATATTCTGTCTTTTTTAACCTAGTTCAATAGCGTGTCAAAATGAATCAATCTATGTAAAATTGAGAACATAGACTTATATACTAAATTGACGCGGTGTCAACGACAACGTAAACAAGAATACGCGAAAAGCCTGTCGGTCAAGCCAGCTCTGTTGCCTCAAACAAGAGTTTTCGTTCCAAATCCATAGAATGAGTCAGTTTTTGGGCGGCCTCAATGGTTATTTTACCTTCTTTGTAAAGCTGGATCAAATGTTGATCCTGGGTTTGCATCTGATACTGTAACGTCCCGTTTTCAATATGTTTTTCCAGTTCGTTGAGACGTCCTTCGCGAATGCATGCCTGAATGGTTGTTGTTGCGCGCATTATTTCAACAACGGGCAGAATGTTCTCGCCGGCTTTATCCTTAATCAGACGCAACGATATTGTTGCAACAAGCATATCAGCCAGTCTTCGTCTTATAATTTCTTGCGAGTCGGGCGGGAAATTTCCGATAATCCGGTTGACGGTGGACACAGCTCCTTGTGTGTGAAGTGTGGATAACACGAGATGTCCTGTTTCCGCCGCTTTGATACAAGCGTCAATTGTTTCGGGATCCCGCATTTCTCCGACCATTATTGCGTCGGGATCCATGCGTAGAGCCGCTTTCAAGGCATTATTGAAACTGCTGGTATCGGAACCGACTTCTCTTTGTATTATACAGCTTTTGCTTGATTTAAAAATGAATTCAATTGGGTCTTCAATGGTAATGATATTATAGGTCTGCTGTTCGTTCAGACATTGTATCATGGCGGCCAGGGTTGTGGATTTTCCATTACCTGTTGGCCCTGTAACAAGGATCAGACCGTTTGGGGCTTGCGCAATTTCTTCCAGCACAGGCGGCAAGTTGAGTTCTTTAAAGCCGCTAATATACGGGGGAATGACGCGCATTATAACACCGAAGCTTCCGCGCTGTTTGAAAATACTCGCGCGAAAGCGACCGCCATCTGAAAGGGCGTAGGATGCGTCGGCTTCTTTGAAATCTTTGTCAATACGCCTGTTATTCTGCTCGAGAATTTTACTTGCGATGAATTCAGTGTCTCCGGCGGTAAGGTTTGGCATTTTGGAGCGAATGAGCTGTCCCCGTCCGCGGAAAAATGGCGGGTTGTCCACTTCAAAGTGGACATCTGAAACCTTTTTCTGAAAAGCAATCGCCAGTATTTGATTTAATATATTGTTGTCCATGTCTAACCTTCGTTGATGTGTGTTGAATTGCTGGCGGTTCCGCCATTCGACAGTCTTCGATGGTAAAAATTGACATCAAGGGTTAAGCCCGCGCATCGGGCGGCCATGTCCAGGAGGTCGCTTTGCACTGGTAAACCAACCATATTTCCAAAATCCCCGTATATAAGCGCTATGATCTTTCCAAAAGTTTTAATGGGCATGATGAATATTTTGGAATCAAGAGGCGCGCCGATCTGCGAATGAAGATGTTCGCGTATAACGAGATCATCAATGTGTCCATAAAAATAACCATCGCTTTGTATCACGTCAACAAATATGGAAGGTTTTTTCAGCGGAATAGTGAAAAGCAGAGGAGGCGTCGGGCCGGGAGTCTTGTTTTTTCCTGTGCCGAAGCTCTTCTCGGCAATAAGTTCGTTATTGCCGACGACAAATGTTATGGTGCGTTCAAACATGGTGGAAGCAAATTTTAGAACTGAATGCGCCGCTTCCGGAATTTTGTTCAAACCATCCAGCCCGCGTATGCACTCCTTAAATGCGGAAAATACATATTGATCAATCCCCGGGCCTATTGCGCGGAGATTTGATTGAAATGTTCTCAGAAAAATCTCAACGGCATCCGCGAAGGCGGGATCCGGATGATCAGGCGTAATCGGTCTTACCGGAAGACAGTGGGCTCCGGCCTTAAGCGCGGCAAGCGAAAAGACATTGTCTCCCGGAGCGGCAAGTTGAAAGATGATGGTTCTGGGATATTTCTCATGTTTTTGGCGGAGCAGTTTCGTGATTTTTGATGCGGAAAAAAGACAGTCCTGCGCTAACGGCGCGTCAAATATGATAAACGGAACAAGCTCCTTGCTGAAAGATTGATCAATTATGATATCAAGATTTTTCTCGTCATCAGTGCAAAAGGCGGAAATCCCCTCATGTCTGCATATTGTTGTAATCAAATGCGCAATAAATGCGTCGGCGGACAAGATAACAGCCGCCAATGGCGAAGACGGTTTGGACTTTTGTCCGCCGGACGACTTTGTCTCAGGAAACTCAAGTAAGAGGGCAAGCAGTCTTTCGTATTCGGGACGCGACAAGTTTTTGAAGCATCTGCGTAATTTTTCACGATGTATTTCCGTAACGTCATATTCTTTTATTCCCGAAAAAACGCCGGGTATTTTTTTTTCAAGTTTGTCGAGATTGTCCAGACCAAGAAGGTCGGCGGTAATTTCCGTCGATACGTCGAGGATTTCTTCATCTAGAGGCTCGTCTGGAGATGGTGTGAAAATTTCATCGTGCAACGTTCCGTCATGTAATTTCTCGTCGTACATTCTCAGCGCGTCCATAAGAATGTTCTGTGTGTTGTTGCGTTTCAAAAGCTCAGGGAAATAACTGAAATCGGTGGAAACAACCGGCGTGTCGACGCTTAACTGAAATGTCCCGCTCTCCCAGGTCAGAACTTCGACTATTACTAGCTCAATAAAGGTTTCAAGAGCGGATAAAGCAGTTTTGCGGTCAATTAGCCCGTTTTCAATGAGACTTGCCACCAAAGGTTTGCGTTCTGGGGCTGCGGAGACTGCCTGGTGTTTAAGGGTTTGTTCCAGTTGCTCCTGGCTGATGGCTCCCATCTCAACCAAAATTCGGCCTGTGCGAATACTTTTATGAATATGGTGGGCGCTGATAATATTACCATCGTTAAAAGCAAGCCTGCTTTCGCCTTTTTTGCTTCTCAAATATAGGGTGCCAGTTTTTTTTGTTGAATGAAGCAATTGGATAACATCAACTATGGGTAGTTGTTCCAGGTCGCCTGCAAAGGACATTCAGCTTATCTCCTTAAAAACGTGTTGGCGCTTTATCCGTGTCTCAGCGCGTTTGTTATCAATTTTTCTGAACTGCTCCGGCTGACCGGAGCGCAAAACCGTTTTTTTATGTAATGCTAAAATGAGATTTGCATATTTTGCGTTCACTAAACCGCGCGGCACGCTAATAAACATTTACATAACGGTTTTTCTGAACCAGAATCACGTTTTCGGGAAAGTTGCCCCACATAAGGTGAAAGGCCTCGATAACGTGGAGTGGCAATGCAGGGCTTGTTTTCATGCTTCAGCTCTTCCCTGAAATTTAGAATTTTCTTTTTACGCATATATGCGCATCCTATTCTCACATATAAATAAACTATCAGGCAAGTTTTTATCTGCGATTTTCATTCAAAATAAAGTTGAAATTATGTAAAAAATGGTAAGACCTTTTACCTTATCCGTAAAGTATGTTACATATTCTGGGCAAGTATTTAGATATTATTCGCGGAGGCTTCTGATTTTAATGTTTCGTTACATGACCGCCGGAGAATCCCACGGGTCGCAATTGACCGCAATCATTGAAGGCATGCCAGCCGGTGTTCTCCTCCTAACCGATGAGATTGACCGAGAACTGGCGCGTCGTCAGCAAGGATACGGACGCGGCGGCAGGATGAAGATAGAAAATGATGTCGTTGAAATAGTCTCCGGAGTTCGTTGGGGAAAAACGCTTGCCTCTCCTGTGACGCTCGTGGTGAAAAACCATGACTGGGTAAACTGGAGTGAGAAAATGTCTCCTTTGCCAGAATTTGTCGATACAGAGCCTCCGGTTACGCGTCCCAGGCCAGGTCACGCTGATCTGAGCGGAGCCCTCAAATATAATCATTCTGATATACGCAATATTCTTGAACGGGCCAGCGCGAGGGAAACCGCCGTACGGGTCGCCGTTGGCGCAGTAGCCAAGTCCCTGTTGCGCATGTTTGATATCAGGGTTGGCGGCTTTGTGAAAGAGGTGGGCGGTATTGTCGCGTCTATCCCTGAAGTGTCATTTGATGAAATTTGGAGCTTGAGCTCATCGTCTCCTATGTTCTGTTGTGATCCTGTCGCGGATCAGAGCATAATGAAATTAATTGATGAAACAAAAGCAGCGGGCGACACGCTGGGCGGAGTTGTTGAGGTGCAGGTTGTCGGGGTTCCGCCCGGTCTTGGGAGTTATTCGCATTGGGATCGCAAGCTGGACGCGCGCCTAGCAATGGCGTTGATGAGTATTCAAGCCATTAAGGGAGTGGAGGTAGGGATTGGTTTTGAAGCTGCGCGTAGGCTAGGGTCTTGCGTGCATGATGAAATTTTCAGAGATTCCACTAATCGCCCAAGCGCTTCTTTATGCTCGTACTACCGTAAAAGCAATAACGCCGGCGGCGTAGAAGGAGGAATGTCCAATGGCGAGCCAATTATTCTGCGGGCGAGTATGAAGCCGATTCCTACTTTGTATAAACCTCTTAAGTCTGTAGATATATTGTCTCATGAGCCATTTGAGGCGACTGTTGAGCGTTCCGACACATGCGCCGTGCCGGCTGCGTTGGTTGTTGCCGAGGCCGTTGTCGCTATTGAGATTGCCAATGCGTTTCTTGAAAAGTTTGGCGGAGATTCTGCCGATGAGATAAGACGTAATTACGAAGGATACCTTGAACAAATCCGCCTCCTATAAATCTTTTGTAATTCTTACTGGCTTTATGGGAACAGGGAAAAGTAGCGTAGGCCGAGCGCTAGCAACGTCCTTGAGTTGCCCTTTTATTGACCTTGACGCCGAAATAGTCGCGGAAGCGGGCGCATCTATTAATTTGATTTTTGCGGACAAGGGAGAAGCTGCGTTTCGAACCATGGAATCCGCTTGTCTTGAGCGCGTATTAGGTAAAGGCCCGGCTGTAGTGGCAACTGGGGGCGGCGTGGTAATTTCGGAATGGAATCGCCGTTTAATGCGTTCGCAAGGAATAGTTGTTAATCTTACGGCGTCATTACCCGTAATCCTTTTGCGTCTAAAAGGCGCGACTGACAGGCCATTGTACGCCGCGAAACGCGTTGAGTCGCTCTTGGAGGAGCGTCAACAATTTTACGCCGATGCGGATATTAGAATTGACACGGACAATAAATCTGTGGAAGATGTTTCCGTGCAGATTCAAGAGTTTTTAAGAGGTTTGCCCCTGTGTGCGTATTGACGGTTAGTTTGGGTGAAAATAGCTATGACGTTCTGATTGACGGCGCGTCCCTTTCTGATATAGGCGCCGAGTGTGCTCTCAGGGGATTACGCGGTCAGGCAGCTGTTATTACAAATCCTGTTGTAGGCTCTCTGTATTCCGCCCGTGTGTTGCAATCGCTTATTGATGCGGGCAATCGGACAATATTGATAGAAATACCCGATGGCGAAGAGCATAAAAATTTTTTGACGCTCAATACAATATATGACAAGCTGATTGACGCGGGGTTTGATAGAGAATCTTTTATTGTTGCTTTGGGCGGAGGGGTCGTTGGTGATGTGGCCGGTTTTGCGGCCGCGACATTTATGCGCGGAATACCTTTTGCGCAGGCGCCGACGTCACTGCTTGCCCAGGTTGATAGCAGTGTTGGCGGAAAAACAGCCATAGATCATCCAAAAGGGAAAAATCTGATAGGAGCGTTTTACCAGCCTCGTCTGGTTTTGTCTGACGTGGATACCTTGTCAAGTTTACCTAGGCGAGAGTTTATCGCCGGGATGGCAGAAATTATCAAATATGGTGTTATTTTTGACAAAGCTTTTTTTGAGTATCTAGAGTTGAATTCTGAAAAGGTTATGAAGATGAACCGCGCTTGCCTCGGGCATATTATTCGGCGTTGCTGCGAGTTGAAAGCTTGTGTGGTTGAGCGGGATGAGAAAGAATCTGGGTTACGCGCCGCGCTTAATTTCGGACATACGTTCGGTCACGCGATTGAAACGCAGGCCGGTTATGGTAAACTGGCGCATGGAGAGGCCGTTGCAATAGGCATGTCACTTGCTTCGAAGGTCAGTCTGTCGCTCGGACATTGCGACGTTACGGATGTTGAAAGAATCAGTGGTGCGCTGAAACAGTTTGGTTTGCCTTTTGATGTTCCGACATATGACCGGAGTCAGATGTTGCGCCTTCTGACTTCGGATAAAAAAACGCGGAGCGGAGTTATTAAAGTTATATGCAATTGTGGCGTCGGTGATTATCTTGTCGAAAATCTGACCGCTGAACAACTTCTTGTCTTGAGCGGATTGGAGGTCTGAATTGACACAGCAGCAAAATCCATCCCCATCTTTTTTGTCTGATATCAAAGCTCTTGAAAAACATATGGTGCAACATCCTGACTCTTATCTGTTTGCGCGGCTTGCGGAAGCGTCCCTCAAACATAATTTGCTTGATGATGCTTTACGTATTGCGCGCCAAGGTGTGAAAAAATATCCGTTTTTTGCCGCGGGGCAGCGTGCGATGGCCATGGTTTGCGACGCTAAAGGTTTAACGGAGGAACGCCTCAAGGCTCTTGAAGCGTTTGTGGCTGTTTTGCCTGAAGATATCGATGCTCAGAAAGAATTAGCCAAATTATATGTTGCTTGTGGAAACCAGAAAGCGGCTCTTGTTGCCTATCAGACCGCGCTTGAGTTTCACTCTGATGATATGGAATGCGTCGAAGCCTTAAGGTCGTTGAGACAAGCTCTTGAAGTCGAGATGATAATTGAGCTTACCGAGGATGATATCTGGATTGAAAAAGAAGCGGAGCAGCCAATCGCGAAGAGTCTTTCTTCTGAAGCCGATCCTGACCCGCTTTCTACGGCTACATTGGCGGAATTGTATGTCAAACAGGGTTTTGTTCCGAAAGCCCTCGAAATTTACCGATCATTAAGAGATGCGGACCCCTCAAATTCTCAGATCACATCCCGCATTGCCGAGCTTGAGTCTATGGAGGCTCTGCCAGAACCCCAAGAAGCCGTCAACGAGAATATCGTTGCTGAACCGGTTTTGTCCGCGAAGGAGGCCCCTGTGCTTCCCTCTCGCGGCCAAGCTGATGAAGCTGTTTTGACGTTGGAAGGATGGCTTGACAACATCAGGAGGATCAAGGCATGTCGTTGAAGGATACGTTAGCTGAAATAGTGCGTAATGTCGAGGGCAGCCGCGCTGCGGTTGTCTTGGCCAGTGACGGTATTCCAATTGAAGAGTTTGTTGCGGATCAGGAAGGTTTTGATTTGCAGCTTCTGGCTGTTCAATACGCGACAGTTCTCAGAGACGTAAAACGTACCATTGGGATGCTTGAAGTTGGTAACGCCGAAGAACTCTGCATAACAACGGGGGCTTTGCACGTAGCTTTACGTATGCTTGCCGATGACCTGTTTGTGATTGTGGTATTGGACCGTGACGGTAACTGCGGCAAAGCTCGTTATATGCTACGCCTCAAATCGGGAGAGTTGTACGAGGAGCTCTCTTAAAACAATGCATTTTCTTGTGCTGCATGGCCCGAATCTTAACCAGCTTGGCGTGCGCGAACCGGAAATTTACGGTACGCTAACTCTAAATGATATTAATGAATCTCTTGAAGTTTTGGCTTCGGAACTTGGGTGTATCTTATCGTTTTTTCAGTCAAATCATGAGGGAGCTTTAGTTGACGCCATTCAGGCGGCTACCGCTTATGACGGTATCATCATTAATTCAGCAGCTTATACTCACACAAGTGTTGCCATACGCGACTCGCTTGCTTCTGTTGGCCTGCCATTTGTTGAAGTACATCTTTCCAATATTTACCGCCGAGAAGATTTTCGTCATAAGAGCCTTATTGCGCCGCTGGCAATCGGTCAGATTTCCGGTTTCGGACATGAAAGCTACCTGCTTGGGCTACGGGCGTTATATGCCTTTCTTTGCCGTTAACAGATTTTTGACTCGCCATCTTCAATAGTCACCAACTCCCGGAGAAAAATTAATTGTGCTGATTGATGAGAGCATGATAAAAAGCAGGCGCGAGAAACTTGGGCGTTTTTTTTCAGATTTCCAATTGGATGCCATAATTTTTTCAAACCTTGATAATATCCGTTATTTGTCGGGTTTTACTGGTTCGGCTGGTTTACTTATAATTACAACAGATCTGGATTGTTATCTTCTTTGTGATTCGCGTTATACGGCTCAGGCGACTGCGGAGACTGTCAGCGCTGATGTGAGGCAATTTTCAGATAAACTGAACGCCGTAAAAGATATTGTTTCAGAACGTAACCTCCTTTGTCTAGGCGTAGAAGCGCAGTATATAACGCTAATTGATTTTACGGCCCTTACAGACAAGCTGTCTTGTTGCGAATTTGTATCTCTGAATAACGATCTTGATTCAATCAGGGCCATTAAAGATTCTTTTGAAATCGACGAACTTACCGAAGTTGCGCAATTGTCTTCCGAAGCTTTTTTGGATGTTATAAATTGCCTAGTTCCTGGTTGCTCCGAAGCCTCCTTCGCGTTTGAACTTGAGTTTGCAATGCGTAAGCGCGGCGCGCAAGGAAGAGCGTTTGACTTTATTGTGGCCTCTGGTGAGCGAGGCGCGATGCCCCACGGCCGCGCCACAGACAAAAAAATTTGTTCCGGCGAACTGATCACGGTGGATTTTGGCGCCGTTAGGAATGGTTATAATTCGGATGAAACCATTACCGTGGCAGTGGGCCGCCCCGATCAGCGGTACCTTGATATTTATAATGTTGTAAAGGAGGCTCATGACAGAGCGGTAAAAGCTGTAAAACCTGGAATGCTTTGTCGTGATATGGATGCGGTTGCCAGAAAATATATAGCTGAATGCGGATATGGCGAGTATTTTGGGCACGGCCTTGGCCATGGCGTTGGTTTACAGGTTCACGAAAACCCCGTCGTTTCTCCGCGTGGTGATATGGTTCTTGAAGAGGGGATGGTTTTTACGATTGAACCGGGAATTTACATATCCGGTCTCGGCGGCGTAAGGATTGAGGATACTGTGACGGTTCAAGCCGATGGTTGCAAGTTGTTGACGCAGGTCCCAAAGGATTTGATGATATTGTAAGATTTTTAGCGTAGCTGGTTCCAAGCTGTGTTTTTAAAGCCGGTTTTTGCGATCAAAGGAGAATGAAATGGATGTTAAAGATTTGAAAAAACTTTTTGATATGATAACCGGGACGGATATCACAGAATTCGAGATGAAAACTTCGGATGAAGAAATTATTATCCGTCGCGGCTCAGTTTATAATCAGCCACCCGTTATTTCCGCTCCAGTTGCGCGAGTTGATGCGCTTCCCGCATCTCCGCCTGAGATTCTGCGAGAAGAAGCGGATACGCCAGTTGTGGCGAATACTGATACGGACGCTGTTCCGATAAAATCTCCAATCGTAGGAACGTTCTACAGCGCGGCGGAACCCGGAGCGAATCCGTATGTTGAAGTTGGTCAAGTTGTTGAAAAGGGCCAAATGCTTTGTATTATAGAAGCCATGAAACTAATGAATGAGATTGAAGCGGAGTTTCGATGCAGAATTGTAAAGGTTTGCAAGGAAAATGCGCAGGCCGTGGGATTTGGCGATCCGCTTTTTATTGTGGAAGCCATGTAATGTATTAGATTAACAATCTAACCTTAACATATGGAGTTATATCGAAAAAATGTTTCATAAGATCTTAATTGCCAATCGGGGAGAAATAGCTCTGCGTATTATTCGCGCATGCAAAGAGCTTGGAATCAAGACAGTTGCGGTTTATTCAGAGGCTGATATTGAATCCTTGCATGTGAAGCTCGCGGATGAGAGCGTATGCATTGGTCCCGCGCCAAGTTTGCAAAGCTATCTGAATATCAATGCGATTATCAGCGCCGCCGAAGTTGTCGATGCGGAAGCTATTCATCCAGGTTATGGGTTTCTTGCGGAAAACGCTGACTTTGCGGAGATCTGCGAAAAGTGCGGTATCACGTTTGTCGGTCCAACCTCCGAAAGTATGCGGGTCATGGGCGATAAAATAAGCGCGCGTCAGACTGCTATTGCGCAGGGCGTTCCAATTCTCCCGGGAACGAAAGAAGGCGTAGCGTCTGTTGAAGACGCGAAAAAAATTGCGAAAAAAATTGGTTTTCCCGTCATTATTAAAGCCACGGCGGGCGGCGGGGGAAGAGGGATGAAAATTGTCCATTCTCCCGCGACCTTGCCAAACGCTTTTACTACGGCAAGAGCGGAAGCTCAGGCTTGTTTTGGCAACGCCGAAGTTTATATGGAAAAATTTTGCGAGAACCCCCGGCATATAGAAATTCAAATTCTGGCCGATAAATATGGAAATGTCGTTCATTTGGGAGAACGCGACTGCTCCATTCAACGCCGCCATCAAAAATTGATTGAAGAAGCCCCTTCGACGATCATTAATCAAGAACTAAGGGAAGCCATGGGGGATGCTGCGGTAAGGATTGCGGCTTCGGTTGGCTACAGTAGTGTTGGCACAGTTGAGTTCTTGGTTGATAAAGAAAATAATTATTACTTCATGGAAATGAATACCCGCGTCCAGGTGGAACATCCGGTTACTGAAATGGTCACGGGCGTGGATATAATCCGCGAACAGATCCGATCGGCGTCTGGCTGTACGTTGCGCTACAAGCAAGAGGATATTAAAATTAACGGGCATGCGATAGAATGCCGTATTAACGCCGAAGATCCGTATAAGTTTACCCCGTGCCCGGGAAAAATTACGGCGTATCATCCGCCTGGCGGTCTAGGGGTTCGGGTTGATTCATTTGTGTATGATCAGTATACCGTGGTCCCTTATTATGATTCCATGATAGCTAAATTGATAGTTCATGCTGAAACCCGTAATGACGCCATCAAACGCATGTCCAGAGCTCTGGATGAATATATTGTCGAGGGAATTAAGACGACTATTTTTTTCCAGAAGAGAATTATGTCCAATAAAGATTTCATCGAAGGAAATATTGACACATCATTTCTGGAACGGATCGTAGTGGGGTGACTTATGGATTTCCCTGAAGAGTTGACATATTCCAAAGAACATATTTGGGTAAGAATTGAAAATGGAGTCGCCATTATAGGAGTTACGGATTTTCTCCAGAAAGAGGTCGGTCTTGTTGCGTCGCTTGAACTCCCGGCGGAGGGCGATGAGATAGAACAGGATGATTCTTTCGGTTCCATTGAAGGCATAAAAACTGTGGCGGAGCTGTACGCGCCTCTGGCAGGAAAAATAAAGGCCGTCAACAACGAAGCGCTGGATCGCCCCGAGTTTATCAATGATGATCCCTATGATAATGGCTGGTTGCTTGAGGTGTTTTTTGATGATTCTGAGGATCCAGTGAAAGATCTTATGTCGGCGGAAGAGTATGCCGAATATGTTGAGTCCAGGGATTAAGTTCTAGCGCTTCAGCTTTGTGCGGCGGGATAATCAGCCATGTAAAAAGAGAAAGGTAATCCCTCTTTTTACATGGCTTGCAGTTATGACCTTATTTATTTTTTGCCGCCTCCGGAGGCTTTCTTGGAAGCCTTCAGCGGGTTAATCTTCAGATCGTCCACCTTGATTTCAATTTTCACATGAGTCGCAAAATTACAGATTCCGTTTAACCATTTTTTCGCGGGGGCCGGATAGGCCGAACATACTTGCCCGATAGAACTCGTCGCAATTCGATCGCAACCCTCGCAGTTTTCCACTATGGTCTGGCAGGATCCGCCTGAAAAAACGCAACCCTGTTTGCTCCAAAATGTACAATCGGCGCCTGGAAGTGTTGTCTGACACTGCATACTTCTTCCTCCTGGAGAATTCATATAGTCGATTTTTCAATCTATCAAGGCCAAGCGGATAAAGTCAACAGAAATGTCCCTTTGATAAACGGCGCTTTAACTTGACGGATGGATTGAATGATATATTATGTCTAGCATTCATACGCCAGAAGGCGTTTTTTACATTGTAGATATATTTTAGTAAAACTCTTTAATTTGATTGAGGTGCGGTTCATATGCGTCACATTTCTTTTGGAACCTCTGGTTGGCGCGGTATTTTGGGCGAGAGTTTTACCTTTGAGAATGCCAGAATCGTTGTCAAGGCGATAGCGGATCATCTAAAGGCAGCAAACGAGGCCGATAAAGGGGTGGTGATAAGTTGCGACGCTCGCTTTATGGGCCAACGCTTTGCGGAGGAGGCCGCTCGAGTTCTGGCTGGAGAGGGTGTTCCCGTTTATTTATGTGAGCGCGATACGCCTACTCCAACGCTATCCCACGAGGTTTTGCGTAGAAAAGCGGCAGGCTGCGTGAATTTTACCGCAAGCCATAATCCCTCGGAATACAATGGCGTCAAGTTCTCTCCTTCCTGGGGAGGGCCGGCTTTGCCTACAACAACAGACGATATTGAACGCCGTGCAAACGAACTGTTGAATACTTCCTGTTATCAACGGCTAACGCTTGAACAAGCCAAACAAAACGGTTTGCTGTCCATGATTGATCCGCGTGAACATTATTTGATGACCTTAGAAAAACTTGTTGATTTTGAGGCGATAAAACGCTTTGGAAAAGTGGCTTTGAATCCGCTTTACGGAGCCGGTCGGGGCTATCTTGACACGCCCTTGGATAGGATCGGCGCGTCGTTTTGCATGATTAACGCTAATCCTGATCCGTATTTTGGAGGCAATCCCCCTGAACCTTCTGAAAAATATTTGTGGGATTTTGTCGATCTTGTGAAAAATGATCATGATCTTGTCCTAGGTCTGGCCACGGACGGAGACGCCGATCGTTTTGGCATCTTGGATGCCGATGGAAGTTTCATCGAACCTAATTACATAATTGCTCTGTTACTTGACTATCTCGTCAGGGTTCGCAAGATGGAAGGGGGAGCCGCTCGAAGCGTCGCGACTTCGCATTTAATTGACGCGGTCGCGGAAAAACATGGTATACGGCTCTACGAAACTCCGGTGGGATTTAAATATATCGGCGAATTGATCAGCCAGGATAAAATAGTAATAGGCGGAGAGGAGAGCGCTGGCCTTTCCATTAAAGGGCATGTGCCGGAAAAAGACGGGATACTCGCTTGCTTTCTCGTGGCAGAGATGGTGGCGCGCGAGGGTAAAACTGTTCGCGAACTTCTTGAGCGTCTTTATGCTGAAGTGGGTCGCCGCGTCACCCGGAGAGACAATATCAGATTGTCTCCCGAGCTGGAAAAAAAGTATGCGGTGAGAATGGGTTCCCTGCCCGCTAGCGTTGCAGGCTCTAAAATAAATGAAATTGTAACGATTGACGGAACCAAAATACTGTTGGCTGACGGCTCTTGGTTGCTATTTCGTAAATCCGGAACCGAGCCGCTGGTTCGTCTTTATTGCGAGGCTTCTACAGAAAAACGTTTGGCTGAATTGATGGACGCAGGACGTTCAATGATTTGTCATTAGAAATGCGGGTATCTGAGGAGATGTAATATATGTGGGATTATGCGCCTGTTGTAAAAGATCATTTTTTGAATCCCCGTAACGTGGGGGAAATTACCGATGCGGATGCGGTGGGAGAGGTGGGCAGCCTAGCCTGCGGAGATGCGCTGAAATTATACCTGAAGTTTGACGAGGATAAAAAAACCATTGTGGACGCCAAGTTTCAGACCTTTGGCTGCGCAAGCGCTATTGCGTCTTCGTCCGCTTTGACGGAAATGCTTAAGGGTAAAACATTGGACGAGGCTTTGGCCATAACTAATAAGGAAATTGCGGATTTTCTGGGAGGCTTGCCGGAAGAAAAAATGCATTGTTCCGTTATGGGTCAGGAGGCTTTGGAAGTCGCTATTGCTAAGTTTCGCGGCGAACCGGTTCCCGTTCATGATATGGAGCACGACACCGGTCAGGCATATCCTGATTTTGACGGTGAAATTGTTTGTAAATGTTTTGGCATTACAAGCTCGTTTTTGAAAAAAATTATAGCGACAAACGGGCTGACCACAGCGGAACAGATTACGCATTTCACGAAAGCTGGCGGAGCCTGCGGTACTTGTATCCCCAAAATTAACGAACTGATTGCTCAGGTTCTCGGAGAAACCCGGGAAGTTCCCCATAAACGCCCGGAAAAGCTCTCTAATATGAAAAAAATGCAGATGATACAGGATGTCTTGGAGCAGGATGTTCGTCCGTTGTTGTGGGCGGATGGCGGCGATTTAGAGCTTATTGACATTGATGGTTCAAAAGTTCAGGTGGCTTTTCGCAAAGCGTGCGCCGGGTGCGCCTCGTCCGGAAACACAGTTCGTATGGTGGAGTTGAAATTGCGGGATCTTGTGGCTGAAGATATCGTCGTGGAGGAAGTGGAGGCATGAAAGAAATTTATCTTGATAATAACGCCACCACAAAGGTTGACGAGGCTGTTTTTCAGGAAATGAGCCCCTATTTTTGCGAGTTATATGGCAACCCCAGTTCGATGCACTTTTTCGGCGGCCAGGTGCAAAAGAAGATTGATGAAGCGAGGGATCGCGTTGCCAATCTTCTGGGGGCTTCTCCCGAGGAAATTATTTTTACGGCCTGTGGCACCGAAAGTGACAATACAGCCATACGCTCTGCCTTGGAGGTTTTTCCCGATCGGCGTCGATTGATAACGTCGCGCGTTGAACATCCTGCAGTTTTAACCCCTTTCCGCAATCTTATCAGGAAGGGTTACCGGTTGTCGGAGATTGGCGTAGATAGCGAGGGACGCCTTAACATGGATGAGTATAAGGCTGCGGTCACCGAAGATACGGCCATTGTTTCGTTAATGTGGGCCAATAACGAAACCGGCGTAATTTTTCCGGTCGAAGAGGCGGCGGCTATAGCGAAAGCCAAAGGCGCGCTTTTTCATACCGACGCAGTGCAGGCTGTTGGCAAAATCCCCATAAACATAGCGGCTTCGCAGATTGACATGTTATCCCTTTCAGGCCATAAACTGCACGCTCCTAAAGGGATAGGCGCGCTTTACGTTCGTCGCGGCACACCGTTTCGTCCGTTTCTTGTGGGAGGTCACCAAGAAAAAAACCGTCGATCGGGTACTGAAAACACGGCTTCAATCATCGCTCTTGGTAAAGCTTGCGAGATGGCGGCTACCAATATAGAAATAGAAAACACCCGTGTGCGTAATATGCGCGATCGTCTCCAGCAAGCGTTGATGACGTCGATCTCTCATGCGCGTATAAATGGCGGTGTGACTGAACGTCTGCCCAATACCCTTTCCATAGCGTTTGAATTTGTCGAGGGAGAGGCCATTTTGATGTTGATGTCCGAGTCGGGTATTTGCGCATCCTCAGGCAGCGCGTGTACGTCCGGCTCGCTTGAGCCTTCGCATGTTCTTCGCGCAATGGGAGTGCCGTTTACCTGCGCTCACGGCTCCATTCGTTTTTCGCTTTCCCGCTATACAACCGATGATGAGATAGACACGGTTATTCGCGAAATGCCGCCGATTATTGACCGGTTGCGCCAGATGTCTCCGTTCGGGAGGCAATATCTGAAAAAATAACGCGCCAACGTTCTCTGAAACAGCAACCCTGACGCATAGTACAAAGGCCCCGCCTGAATAATCAAGCGGGGCTTATACATAAAACACGATAGTTAAAGTAACGCGCAAGCTACGTTGCTTGAAAATTTAAATTAACAACCGCTATTTGGTCCGTCATAAGGGCTAGATTCTTACGTATACTACTTAATCTTACTGTCTTGATATATCTCAATTGCTGTGTTCATTTATAAAATTCCCAGTCAAAAGCTGGGAATTTTTTGTTCGCGACCATCTTATCCCTTGATTTGTCAGTTACTATAAAAACCGCAAAGTCTACGCCGAGAAAGAGTGGCAGACGGCGTCGTATTCTTTCCACCAATCCCTCAGACGATCCATATCCGTTATGCGAGGCGCATCGCCGTCTCCGGCTGATTTTAGATATTCGCGCAGGATCGGTTTGAAGTGCGGATGCGCGCATTTTTCAATGATCTCCTCTGCGCGATGGCGCGCCGAGCGAACTTCCAGATTCATCGCAAATCCTTGGTCAGTCGCCACGCAGTGGATGTCGTGCTCGGTGTGGTCGATGTGACGCGTATATGGCAACACACAGCTAACCACGCGCCCGTCCTTGAGCTTGCGCACAGCCGGCGTATGCGCTACGCTCAGATAGGCGTTACGGAAGAAATCCCCGCTGCCGCCGAGGCCGTTGATGATCTTTGAGCCGTTCACGTGCGTAGAGTTAACATGGCCGTAGATGTCTACTTCTAGCGGTGTGTTCATGGCGACTACAAACAGGCGCGTGATCAACTCCCCGTTATTGGACAGCCACATCGGGCGAAGCGTTACCTTTTCACGGCATTTGGCGAACAAACGGTGGAATTCGTCGCGCGCTTCCTGCGAAAAAGAAACGGCGGTTGCCGACGCGCTTTCGAATTTTTCATCGTCCTCTACATATCGCATCATACCGTCCTGAAAAACCTCCGTAAAAAACCGTATTTTTTTGAATGGCGAGTCGTACAGTGCGCCGACTATGGCGTTGGCTACATTGCCTACTCCAGATTGCATTGGCGGCAGCTTGTCGCCCCAGTTGAATCTTTTGTGGCAGTAGAGCAAAAACTCGATCACATTTTCCGCTATCTTGAGTTCGGACTCTGCGGTCGGCTTGAACTTCACCGGATAATCGGGCAGCGTCGATTGGACTATCGCCACAACCTTACTGGTGTCAAAGCGCACATATGGCGCGCCGATACGATCGCCAACATTCACGATGGGAATCGGCCAGTTTACGTCTGGATAGACGCCTGGGAGCGCTATATCATGGAATCCCGTGTAGTCGGGCAGGGCTGTGTTTACCTCCAAGATAACTTTCTTTGCGTGGACAAGGGCCTCGGCAGAGATACCCACCGAACCTGAAAGTATTACTGAGCCGTCCGCGCAGATTCGCGTCACTTCAATCAGGGCGATGTCCAGATCGCCATAAAAACCATAAGCCAGATTGCGAGCAAAAGAAGAAAGGTGGATGTCGGCGAAGTCAAGCTCGCCTGAGTGGATGCGTTTGCGCGACGCGGCGGACGACATATACGGAGCGCGTCTTTCGAGATAAGGAGCTATCGGTCCCTCAACCTCTTCAGAAAGAGATGCGCCTGTGAACAGGCTAATCCGGTTTTCGGGCGCGTTTTGTTCGAAATGACGCGCCAACGCGGGGAGAAAAACCTTAGGGTCGCCGGTTTTTGTGAACCCGCTGACGCCTATCCTGTCATGATTGGAGACAAGCTTGACCGCTTCTTCTACAGGCATAAGTTTTTTTAACAGATATTTACATTCGACTCGCTCGGCTAATGTTGACATTTTTTATGCTCCAGATACTGAAATTCATGGATGAGCTGATGTTTAGAGGTTTTAGATTTTTGCGTTTACAAGTTTAAAAAACTTCGATGAATATTTATGCCCGCAAGTCTATGTTCTGTCGCGCAGTTTTTTCTGTTGGTCAAGTTTGGCGTATTCTCGGTCTGTGGGGCGGAGATAAACAGGCAACAATTGATTGGGCTCAATCATCTGTCCGGCGTCAAAAGCGTTTTGCACCAGAAGAGCTCCATGCGTGGCGTTGGCGATATTTCCAAAAATCCCAGCAAAACAAGCTCTCTCGCCCAGATGAGTTTCAATTGTTTCGCGGTAACGCGTCGCACCATCTCCGCAGAATATGAAAGTATCGCCAAAAGCGGGATGAATTTGATATAGAAAATTCTCGACGGTCGTTACGCAGTCGGTGACTAACGGAACAGAAATAAGCGTCGAACAATCGAACAACGCGGCGTATACCTCGTTTTTGCGAGCGTCAAGCATGGCGCAGACTGGCGTTACATTGGGGCTGTGATTCATCGCCAAGATAGACAGAGATGAAAATCCGACGCAGGGTTTTCCCGCAGACAAAGCGAGACCCTGAATTGTTGCCACTCCCGCCCGTACTCCGGTAAACGAGCCAGGACCAATGGAACAGGAAAAAAGATCAATATTATCCATTGTTGTTTCCGCCAGTTGTAACAGATGGAGTATTTCCGGTAATAATCTGACGGAGAGGCGTCGATCCGCCATGAACGTTGATTGCGACAGGATTTTTTCGTCGGAAACCAACGCAAGGCTGGCGCAAGAGGCGGAAGTGTCAAGGCTTAGAATCAGCATGGCGTAAAATTATACGTATCTTTCCGGTAGGTTAGAAAGACCTCACTATACTCCGTAAAACTGGGGATAACAAGGGTATTATTGTTCTTTAGCCATTGCTTGATTGTAGGCAAACTACGATTATCCCTGAAAAAAAGTTCTATCTTTTATTTCTGTATAATCTTACAATTAAATTCCTCCTCCAGCGAGGCGCCGCAGTAAGAGGGCTTAATTTCTAGGAAGGAGACAAGTAGCTAATATTTATTCTGGAAAACTACGTCAGTGTAATTTTCCTCGTGTTTTTTGCTTAGACGGAACCCGCGGGCCTAATCAATACGGACCTGATCCCAAAGGACGCTGAGCATATATATAAAACTACACTCTAGATATCGCAACTAGAGGAATTCATCTTTAGGAAGGGGACAAGTAAATCATGTTTATTGTGGAAAATTTTATCAGTGTTGTTAAGAGGTGTATGGATTTTAGTGGAAGAAGCCGACGTAGTGAGTTCTGGTATTTCGTTTTGGTGGTTGCTATCATTGGAGGTGTCATTGGCGGAGTCTTCGGTATAGGAGGCATCTATTTATTTTACCTGTTAATCGTAGTTTTGCTCAGTCTGAGCGTCCAGGTGCGCCGACTGCACGACATCAACAAATCGGGTTGGTGGTACTTTGTATCCTTCATTCCCTTTATCGGCGGCTTAGTCCTCCTCTTTTTTAATTGTCTGGAAGGAACCCGCGGGCCTAATCAATACGGACCTGATCCCAAAGGGCGCTAAGTATAAAATACGCGACAAATATTAAAAATTATGTGGAGAAAATGATGAAAAACGTCCTAACAATTTTAACCGGAACCCTTCTCGGAGCGGCTCTGATTTTTTCTTCAACTCCGGCCTTAGCAAGACCCTCAGCAGGAGCTCTCGGAGCCTGTTTTGCGAATAATACCACGGGAAAAGACCGCAAGGAGTTGGCGCGATGGGTTTTTATCATTATGTCGACCCATCCGGAAATGCGGGACATTGCTAAAACATCGGAAGCTATGCGTAATCAGGCTGACAAGACAGCCGCTAATCTTTTAACGAGATTGCTTACTAAAAGTTGCAGATCAGAATTTAAAGCGGTGGCAAATCAGAATGACACCGTGGCTTTCAAGGCCGCTTTTACCCTGCTGGGCGAAATGGCGATGCAGGAATTGATGGCTGATCCTAAAGTCGCCGCGGCGGGAAGTGGATTTTCAAAATACCTGGACAACAAAAAATTGAGAAGGGCGATAGAATAAAAACAGAAGCTGTTTACGTATCCTTGTCACGCAAGAAGGCCGCCGCATGATTCCAAATCAGAAAAATACGGCGGCCTTCATGTAAACGCTATCTACAAATATGTAAGTTGATCCCCCCTAAGCTTGCCGCTCTCCGGGAATATCCTTTCAAGCTCAGATTTCTTTTCTATTTCGATTCCTCCATATTTTCATCTCGTAAGCCGCCTTGATCAGATCATCCCGAAAATCGGGATGCGCGATTGATATTAGAGCTTCGGCTCTTTCCCAGACGTTTTTTCCTTTAAGATTGACTTTGCCATATTCGGTTACTATCCACTGGGCGCATGTGCGGCCGGTTGTTACGATGGTTCCCGTTTTTAACTGTGGCACTATTCGAGATTGTTGCACTCCGGATTTGCCAAACGTTGAAGATAGGCAGATGAAGCTTTTGCCGCCTTTGGAGAGATATGCGCCAATGACGAAATCAAGTTGCCCGCCGGTACCGCTGATGTGTCTTACACCGTCCGATTCGGAACTCACCTGCCCGAAAAGGTCAATGGCGACAGCATTGTTGATAGAAGTGAAATTGTCGTTTTGGGCTACTGCGCTGGTATTCAAGAGATGGTCAACTGGAGCGCATTTAAGCTCGCGGTTGTCATTGATATAGTTATAGAGTTTTTCTGAGCCAGCCGCAAAGGTGTAAACTTGGAGGCCATTATCAATATTCTTTTTCAGTCCGTTGATTTTGCCAGCCATGGCTATATCCACAAAAGCGTCCACATACATTTCTGTGTGAACTCCCAGATCTTTCAAATCAGATTTGGCGATCAACATCCCCACCGCGTTGGGCATACCTCCGATTCCAAGCTGCAGACAGGCTCCGTTGGGTATATCTTCCACAATGAGGCGAGCTACCTGTTCGTCCACTTCCGTGGGTTTGGGGGAAACGAGTTGCGTCAGAGCCTCATTTGAGCCCTCCACGATATGGTCAATCTCTGATATGTGAACAAGCGTTTCTTTCCCGCCATGGCAAAATGGCATACGCTGATTGGTCTCAACTATTTTGATTTTGGCCCGCGAGAAAACCGATCCCTGGTGAGACACTTGGGGGCCAAGGTTGAAAAAACCATTTTCATCCATGGGGGTTGTCTGGCAGACAGCCAAGGCAATCGGATCCACATTTTCTCTGTAGATGCGCGGAAGTTCGGCATAACGCATCGGCGAATAAAAACCGCAACCCATCTCATATATCTTGCGGTCCACGCCAGTGAAATGCCAAGATGACCAGGTAAAATGATTTTGTGGGTTATCAATCTGAAATATGGCGGGCATCCAAAGAGTAACGCCGCCACGGACTTTAACATCCGTAAGTTCGGCCGCGCGTTCAGCCAGCGCCTTATCTACCGCAATTGTGTGTCCCAGGCAATAACCATAATCTACCCAGTCGCCCGATTTTACAAAGCTGGCGGCTTCTTTTGCGGAAACAAGCTTTTTCGAGTACTCTTCCTTAAATGACATAGAAACCTCCTTGAGCCTTCGCTGGCAAATGGGATGCTTCAGCGAAGTTTTATAACGCTGTTAAATCGTAAAAGGAAGATAGTGTTCTATTTTTGTTTATCTACGTTCTAAATTCTGTAGAGAGTCAACGGTCAAAAGTCAATACAAAAAAACAACTAGTTACAAAGGGCAAAGCATTGCTTCTCTCTGTTCACAGGTTTGGAGTAAGAGATTTTACCCCGTAAGCAACGCCGACGCCAATATTTTTAGTAATGCTGAATAAATAAAATTGTTTGATTTGTTTGAGTGTTTTGGGCAATTATTAAACCAATATCCGAATTGTTTTTGCAGACTTGTATTTGATCGCGCTGTTGGATAACGTCGTTTAATCTAGGATATTTTACAGCGCCTTATGGAGAGCTACAGTTTTGTCACTAGAAACTACCCGTAATATAGGTGTTATATCGCATATTGACGCAGGCAAGACCACTGTTTCGGAGCGTATTTTGTTTTACTCCGGAGAAACTCACAAGATGGGAGAAGTCCATGACGGGCGAGCTGTTATGGATTGGATGCCGCAAGAGCGGGAGCGGGGAATTACCATAACCGCTTCCGCCACAAGTTGCTGTTGGGGAGAATTTCATATCAATCTGGTTGATACGCCCGGTCATATCGATTTTACAATTGAGGTTGAGCGCAGTATGCGGGTTCTTGACGGAGCCATAGCTGTTTTCAGCGCGGTTGAGGGCGTGCAGCCTCAGAGCGAATCGGTGTGGCGGCAGGCTAATCGTTATAATGCGCCGCGCATTTGCTTCATCAACAAGATGGATCGAGTTGGGGCGGATTACCGTAAAGCTGTGGATCAGATGGAACAACGTTTGTCTGCGCGCCCATTGTTGTTACAGATCCCAATCGGAGAAGAGAGCGAGTTTAAAGGAATTGTTGATTTGCTTGAAGAAAAGGCGTTCCTTTTCGAAATAGATGATTTTGGAAAAACTATACATTGTCAGCCTGTTCCGGAAGAGTTAAGAGAAGCGGTGGCTGTAGAACGCTTGAGGTTGACCGAGACCTTGGCGGATATGGACGACTCGATTCTCAACGATTATATAGTCGGAATAAAAGTTTCCGCTGAACGGATGCGGGCGGCTATTCGCATAGGAACTCTTACCTGCGACATTTTTCCCGTTTTGCTCGGTTCGGCGCTTCGTAATAAAGGAATACAGCCACTACTGGATGCCGTTACTTACTACCTGCCGTCTCCGCTTGATGCGTCGGGGCTGGTAGGGCGTAACAACGCTACGGGAGAATCTGAAACGCTGGTTTGTGATCCTAAGGCTCCGCTTCGGGCGTTGGCTTTTAAAGTCATGTCGGACGACGGCCGCATGCTTACTTATCTTCGTATTTATTCGGGAATGTTGCGTGTTGGCTCGGCGGTTTTCAATTCGTCCCAAGGCGTAAACGAGCGGGTGAGCCGGTTATTTCGTATGCATTCGCATCGCCGGGAGGAGATAAATGAAGCCGCCGCCGGAGATATCGTCGCGGCGCTTGGCTTTAGAAAAACATTAACCGGAGACAGCATTTGCGATCAAGATTATCCCCTGATACTTGATGGTCTTACGGCTCCGGAACCTGTTGTCTCCATTGCCGTGGAGCCTCGCGGAGCCGAAGATCGCGAGAAATTTCCGGAAGCCTTGACCAAATTGCGTTGGGAGGATCCCACGTTCAAGGTTCATGAAAACGAAGAAACCGGACAGACAATACTTACCGGCATGGGCGAGCTGCATTTGGAGATCATTGTTGATCGCTTAAAACGAGAATATGGCGTGAGCGTAAAAAGCGGTCTCCCAAGGGTGGTCTACCGGGAAACGGTGCGCCGCGAAGTTGAGCGACGCGAGATATTTCGCCTGGAGCGGGAAGGCAAGACCGAGGTCGGAGATATTCGTTTTCGCTTAAAACCGCTGCAACGGGGGGAAGGGGTGCGTATCGAGTTTTCGCGAGAAACCCCGGATACGGCGGCTCCGTTTCTCGCCGTTATTGAAGATAGTCTTAGGCAGGGTTGCATGACTGGTTGTATAACCGGCTATCAGCTTACCGATGTTTTGGCGGAGATTCTGGATGTTGCTTTTGAGCCCGGCTTAACTACGGAAATGGCTCTCAAGGCGGCCGCTCAGAGAGGAATTCAGACGGCGGCCCGCGAAGCCGGGCCATACCTCCTGGAGCCTATCATGGCGTTGGAAATAACCGTCCCGACCGAATATTTGGGTAAAACGCTCGGTGTCTTGCGCCAGAAACGGGGGCGCGTGGAAGGCTCTGAACCTGCGGGCGGAGTCGAAGAACTGCGAGCAACCGCNCCTCTTTCAGAGATGTTTGGTTTTATGACCGAATTGCGCGGGGCAACCAAAGGAAGAGGAAATTTTACCATGGAGTTTCTTCGCTTTGAAGAAGCTCCTGAAAGCGTTCAAAAAATGTTTGATCTTCTTTGAGCTGATTGTCTATAAGACGCGCGCTTGAAAAGGGGGATGATCATAATGAATATAACATATGCATACTCCACTAAAAAAACGGCGAGAGACGTTGTTAAAGATATAACTACCCAGCTTCATGGATTTGATACGCGTCTACTGATTTTTTTCGCGTCTTCAAAGTTTCGACCGGCTGTCATCAGCGCCGCTATACATAAAGCATTTCCTAAATCCGTAGTGTTTGGGTGTTCAACCGCCGGGGAAATTGTCAGCGGCAGCTTGCTTCAAGATTCGGTTGTCGCCATGGCGTTTAACTCTAGGGCCATAACAGACTGCAAAGTTGAAATTATTGATAATCTTAAAGAGCCCGACGCTGTCAAAAAAGCTATGGATTCATTCTCGGCCCATTATAAATCGCCGGTCACTAAAATGGATCCTCGGAAGTATGTTGGTATAGTTTTGATAGATGGTCTTAGTTTTGCTGAAGAAGATTTGATGCAGAAAATCTCCAGTATGACGAATGTGCATTTCATAGGAGGATCAGCCGGAGACGATCTGAAGTATAAATCAACTTACATCTATGCCAACGGAAAAAGCTTCGCAAACGCCGCTCTGTTGGCATTGATAAAACCCGCGACCCAATTTGCATTCATTAAAACCCAGAGTCTTGACAATGTTGGGAAAACTCTGGAAATTACATCTGCAAATAAAGAAAAGCGCGAAGTCATATCAATCGACAACAGACCAGCCGCAGCCGCCTACGCCGACGCAGTGGGTACAGATTTTGTTAACCTTTCCAAATATTTTATGAAAAACCCACTCGGTTTCATGCTTGAAAACGAGCTCTACGTCATAACTCCGCAACAGATTCTTGATAACGGAAACATTAAATTTTATAGCAGCGTCAACGAGGGCATGGAACTTTCCCTTTTGCGCCCCTCCGATATAATAGCCGATACAAAGGCGGCCATTAAAAAAGCCGATGATGAGCTGGGAGGCATATCGGGACTTCTTATGTTCAATTGTGTTATGCGCACATTGGAACTTTACGAGAATGATCAAGCCGATCAATACGGAGCTTTGTTTGCCGATATACCTACCGCTGGATTCAGTACTTACGGAGAACAATATATTGTCAATTTAACTCTAACGTCTTTGATGCTGGCTTTCAAATAACTCAAGCCTGATCAATAAAAATGACAATGCGCTCACGACCAACCGGAAGAGGCTTGCCATGGGATTATCAACCGGAAAACAAACCCTGAAAAATAAGTTTCAAAACGAAATGCTCGAGGGGCTCCTTGAGATTGCGCCGCTGGCCATTACTGCGTTGGATCTTGACGGCAACGTGGTTTTTTACAACTTGGCGGCCGAACGTTTGTTAGGTTGGGATAAAGAATCCATAATTGGCAGACGTTATCCGTTCATGCACCCAACTCAGATCAACGAAATCAAGGTCATCATTCGCAGTTGCCATGCTGGAGAAACTCTACCCCCATTTATAACTCGCCGCTTACATAAGAATGGTCATTATATCGACGTTAAGCTCTCGACGGCTCCGCTGCGGAACACTAACGGCGAACTTATTGGTTATATGGCCGTTATGGAGGATATCGGCGAATCCAAGATGGCGAAAAAAGCGCTCAGACAATCAGAAAAAAATTACCGGACTATATTTGACGCGGCTAATGACGCGATTTTTGTTTTCAACGTGAAAAACGGAGCCATATTGGATGTTAACCAGCGAATGCTTCAGATGTATGGGTATAGTTACGAAAAAGCTCTGCGCCTTACTATAGATGACTTAAGCGCTGGAGATTCTTCCGCTAGCTATCATGAATTTATGCGCCATATATGGGATACTAGAACCGACGAATTACGCGTGTTCGAATGGCTTGCCAAACATAGTTCGGAGGGGGCTTTCTGGACAGAAGTGACGATGAGGGGCGTTGTTATTGGCGACGCTTACAGGGTGTTAGCGTCGGTCCATGACATCAGTAATCGTAAAAAAGCCGAGCAGGAAAACAAAATTATGCAGGAGAGGCTTTTCCAGGCGAATAAAATGGCCGCTATCGGAACCTTGGCATCGGGAATTGCCCATGAGATCAATAACCCTAATAACTGCATACTTTCAAACGCCCAACTCTTGTCGGAATTGTGGCCGGATATTGGCGCGGCTCTTGATGAGTTTACAGAGGACTCGGACGAATTCTATCTTGGTAAATTAGAATACAAAGAAGCGAAAAACTATATCCCCAGAATACTTAGCGAAATAACGGAAGGCTCTTGTCGCATAAAAGGGATTGTGTCAGGCCTAAAGGATTTCGCTCGCCAAGAAGAAGCGAGGGTTACGCAACAGGTAGACATTAACAAGGTTATTGACGCTTCGCTTGGAATGCTGGCTGGTAAAATCAAGAAACACACCCATAACTTTAAATGTTCGTTGTCGCGTGATATTCCGTGTGTGCCAGGTAGTTTCAGACGCTTGGAACAAGTGGTTGTGAATCTGGTCATGAATGCTCTTGAGGCCTTGCCGAATAAAGACTGCGGCGTTACCCTGATCACATCGTACGCGGAAAACCCAGATTTTGTAATAATGGAAGTTGTGGACGAGGGATGCGGAATGTCGGAAAACGTACGGAAGGCCATTTTTGACCCGTTTTTCACCACGAAATTGGATAAAGGCGGAACTGGTTTGGGGCTTTCCATAATTTTCAACATTGTGAAAGATCACAAAGGATTCATAGAATGTCATTCAAAACCTGGCGAGGGAACGATTTTTCGCGTCAAGATACCGGTCGCGCAAAAAAAAGGAAGACGGGAACATAAATTGCGATGAGTGACAATAATACAGATTCTATCCTTATAGTTGATGATGAAGAACATATTCTATTTTCATCAAAGTCGTTACTTCATTTTTCTGGTTTCAAAAATGTCATAACCACTGACGATAGTCGCAAGGTGTTAACATTATTGAAAAAAGAAAAGGTCAGTGTCGTAGTTTTGGATCTTTTCATGCCGTATATTACCGGTAACGTCTTGTTGACATCTTTGAATCGGGATTATCCGCATATTCCGGTTATTGTCATGACTGCGTCCGATGAAACCGAGACTGCCGTTGAATGCATGAAAGCCGGAGCTTTCGACTATCTGGTGAAACCAGTGGAAAAAACCCGTTTTATTTCCAGCGTGAAAAGGGCGATGGAGCTCTGCGGTCTTAAGGATCAGGTTTCCCGCTTGAGAGAGGGGCTTTTCTCCGACCGGATTGAACATATGGAGGCTTTTTCATCAATTGTAACCGCAAGCCCGAAAATGAGGGCTGTGTTTAAGTATTGCGAGGCTGTGGCCGTATCGAATCAACCAGTTATTATTACGGGCGAGACAGGCACTGGAAAAGAACTAATAGCAAAAGCGATTCATACGTTGAGCGGTCTGCGCGGTAAGTTTGTGGCGGTTAACGCCGCAGGACTTGATGACAACATGTTCTCAGACGCTCTGTTTGGGCATAAAAAAGGCGCTTATACCGGAGCGGAACAGCCTCGCGCCGGATTAATCGCCCAAGCCGCGAGCGGAACGCTTTTTCTTGATGAAATTGGCGATCTGCGCGAAATATCGCAAATCAAACTTTTACGTCTGCTCCAGGAGCAGGAATATTACCAGGTTGGATCTGACATTCCTCTTGTCAGCGACGCTAGAATAATTGTGGCGACGAACAGGAATTTGAAAGAACTGACCGCGTCGGGCTCATTTAGAAATGATCTTTACTTCAGACTATGCACTCATCAGATCCATCTACCGCCTTTGCGAAACAGACAGGAAGACATCCGGGTTCTTCTGGAGTACTTTTTAGCCGATTCAGCCCAGACTCTTAATAAGAAAATTCCCTCATACCCCCCCGAGCTTTTGTTACTTCTTTCCCAATACGATTTCCCCGGTAATGTAAGAGAGATGAAATCCATTGTTTTTGACGCGGTGGCGCGCCACAAGTCAGGTATTTTGTCTATGGAATGTTTTAAATCTTTCATCGGTTCCGCTCCTTCGGAATTTTCTTCAGACCCGGCTCTTGCTCAAGCTGTTGTGGAAAATCAGCGCCTAGCTCTCAAGCGTTTTCCCACTTTGCGTGAAATTGAGGAATTTATGATTGCCGAAGCTATGAAAATTGCCGATAACAATCAGGGGATAGCGGCGTCAATGCTTGGTTTTACTCGTCAAACACTTAATAAGCGTTTGCGTAAATCCAAGGGCAAAACATCCTGAAAGGTCTTTTGTTCTGTTTTTACATAGAGATAATTTGCTATTTAAGATATCTTTCCATAAAAAGGTTTGCAATTCTAATCAGGCTTGATAGAAATCCACATGATATGATATCCTCGGCAGAATTTTGGAGCGGCTCGTACATTGCTTTCGATTGCTTAAACTTTATAAAGTTTTAGCCGATTGATAGAATAGCTAGATATCGTTACTTGCCGCCATCTTTTATATATAGATTTTTGGAGTTTTGGAAATGCCTCTGTTTTCTTCTTTGCCTCGTTTCCGAGTGATCACCAAATTATGCATAAGTTTTTCCATCACTGTTTTGTGTATGATCATCGTTTTGATGTTTTCGGTGAGCAGCTTAAGGGAAGTACGCGAAATGGAACGGGAGATCTCGCGCTATGATCTTCAGACTACAACGGCGATCACTTCTTTGTCAGAATTGATGAAAAGCCAGCAACAACTGGCCATGAGAATACAGTTTCAACGACAGGCCAGAATCGGCGTTAAAGAGCTGTTTGACCAATTTGAAATATCGGAGAAATTCAATCAGAAAAGTGTGGAATTCAGAGAGGCGATGAATTCTTTGAGGCAGATATACCTTGATCGCGCCAGCATGATCTCTGAAAAAAACAACGAGGCTGACATATACCGCAAACGCGTGGAGACGTTAAAATTACTCGAAAAACAGTGCAACGACTATGTAACTCAGAGCAGGTTGTTCGCGGAAGGTAGCGTCGAAGAATATAAGTGGGAGCGCGCGCGGAGAAATGTTGACAATATCATAAATGACATCAAAGCTGATCTNAGCAGCGTATTGACCTTAAAGCGAGAAAACGTCACAGAAGGATCTGATCGTACTATACTGCGCGCCCAACAGCTTGCCGTGGGAACAACAAGCTTGTCGCTTTTGGTGGCAACGTTGTTGATACGCTCGTTCATTGTGTCAATAGGCAAACTTAAGGTAGCCACAAACCGGATTGCGAATGGCGAGTTCGATTATGATCCACAAATACCCAGAGGGGATGAATTCGGTGAGTTGTCGTATCAATTTAAAGAGATGGCGAACCGGCTAAAAGAGCTTGACGAGCAACATATTGACGCTAGCCCGCTTACTTTGCTACCGGGAAATATAGCCATTGAGCGTTCCATCAATAAAAGGCTGAATGACGGAGTTCCCTTCAGTATGTGCTATCTGGATCTAGATAACTTCAAGTCTTACAATGATCGTTATGGCTACATAAAAGGAAGCGAACTGATAAAAGTTGTCGGAGAGAAGATCAGCGTCGCGGTCAAATCGTTGGACTCCGAAGCTTTTGTTGGGCATATAGGCGGCGATGATTTTGTAGCCATTGTCGATGGGAAAACAACTGAGCGAGTATGTCAGGCTATTATTCGCGATATCGATGCGCTTATACCATCATACTATTCCGACGAAGACCGCGAAGCCGGTTTTATCGCCGGGGTTGACCGTTATGGCGTGCAACGCAACTTCCCGCTGGTTTCAATTTCAATAGTGGCTCTTGGTTGTCATAAGGGTCGGTACGCAAATGCGGAGGAAATTTCGGCGGTCGCCGCTGAAATAAAGGATCGCGTCAAAAAAATGTCCGGAAGTAATTATTTTATTGTTCGGGGGGTTGGTATTAGTGAAGCGTAGTTTTTCTATTTCAATAATAATTGTTTCGTGTCTACTGGGATGGTTTCTCCAAGGATGCGCTACCAATACCAAGCAACTGACATCCAGGCCTGGAGTGAGAGCTCAGACGGAGCGAAATTTTTCCGGGGCAATTCAGTATTTGATGTCCGGAAAGGAACAGAGAGCCCAGGAGTTGCTGGAAAAAGTCGTTGCGGCAAAACCTCTGCACGGCGTTACAGACGAAGCTCTTTTTCAGCTTGCTTTGTTGAACTTACGCGGGGAACCTTTGCGCGCTAGGGCTCATCTGGAACGCTTGCGAAAGGAATATCCTGATAGTATCTGGGCTCGTCGGGCTCCGCCAGTGATAGCTTGTCTTTCTAGCATGAAATCATTTCGCGAAAGGCAGCGCGACATTCGTGATGTAAATCAGCAGATTGACTCATTAAAGAAGGAAAACGACGAACTGCGGAACATTATTAGAAAACTGAATAAAGTGGATATCTGACCGTCTGGAAGAAATGCGCTGTCATGCGCCCTTTTTTAGTTTATCGCCTTCCATATATGCGTTTAGAAACTCCTTCTTGTATTCTAAAAAACGATCGTTCTTTATGGCGAATCGGATTTCTTCCATCATAGTCATATAAAAATGTATGTTGTGTATGGCCGAGAGAACTGCCGATAGCACTTCGTTAGCGGCAAACAGGTGGTGAATATAGGCTCTTGTGAAATTCTGACAAGCATAACAAGAACATGACGTATCAATGGGATAGAAATCCCTGCGATAGTTTCTGTTAGTCAGACGGATTTTGCCGCGTCGGGTAAAAAGCGTTGCGCTCCTGGCATAGCGCGTGGGAATGACGCAATCGAACATATCCAGACCCCTCTCAACGCTTTCAAGAATGTCTTCCGGAAGTCCCACTCCCATGAGATAGCGCGGTTTGTTTTCCGGCATATGTGGAGCGGTCCAGGAAACCACTTTTTTCAACAACTCAAAACCCTCGCCCACGCTCACGCCGCCAATCGCGTAGCCGGGCAGATCAAGAGCGCGCATTTCCCGCGCGCAGAAAATCCGCAATTCTTCATATGCGCTTCCCTGAATAATTCCAAAGAGAGCCTGTCCATTATCCTTCATTGCATCCCGGCATTTTCTGAGCCAGCGTATGGTTCTTTCGGTTGATTGCTTCGCATAGGCGAGATCGCACGGATATGGGATACATTCGTCGAAAGCCATGATGATATCCGCTCCTAAATCTTGCTGGATGCGTATGGCCCCGGCTGGGTCAAGGAATATTTCGTCGCCGCTGATTTCATGTCTGAAAAAAACGCCGTCCTCTGTTATGCGTTTGTTGGGCAATGAAAAAACCTGAAAACCTCCTGAGTCCGTAAGAATAGACCCATTCCAAGCCATAAATTTGTGTAGACCCCCGGCTTTTTTTACCAAGGCTTCTCCTGGACGCAAGTGCAGGTGGTAAGTGTTGCCCAGAATTATTTTTGCTCCGGTTTCGGTTACCTGGGCCGGCGTGAGCGGCTTCATGGCGCCGTGAGTTGCCACCGGCATGAAAATAGGAGTAGGAATTTCGCCATGCGGCATTGCGAGAAGTCCGAGTCTTGCGGAACAGTTTTTATCTTTTTTGATAAGGTTAAATTTCAACGGTAACTCCGGTTAGCTATGCTTTATTTGTTGTTTTACGAGTAAGAAAAATTTCGATAATCTGGATTTTATTACACGGTTAGTGTATATATGTAAAATTTTTCCGACCCCGCATGCAAGGCTTTATATAATGTCGCTTCCTCGCTGACAACCGAGAGATTAAGACAATCGGGCGCAATCAACTGATTTAACAGTTAATTAAAAGGAATGTCTCAGATATGCGATTTTTGTTTTCGTCAATTGGCAGAAAAATTCTGATGGCAATAACCGGTTTGTTTATGCTGATGTTTGTTGTGGCGCATTTGGCTGGTAATATGACGATCTATGGGATAATACCAGGCGGTATAAATGCTTATGCCCATCATCTGCATTCCTTTCCTCCGCTTCTGTGGGGCGCGAGGGCGTTTATGTTGGCCGTTGTTTTGGTTCACCTGTACTTTGGCATTCAGCTAACTGTTGAGAACAGCGATTGCCGACAGAGAAAATACGCGGCAAGAACTTTCAACAAAAACACGTTTTTTAGCGAAAATATGATCTGGACAGGTTTGTTGCTTTTGTTGTTCATTGTTTTTCATCTGCTGCATTTTACAGTAAAAGCGTTTCCGGGTATGAACCTGATTCTGGATTCCGGAGGCGCGGTCGATGTTTTTGCCATGGCGCTTTCATCTTTTAGAAATATTTCTTATGTCGGAATTTACGTCTTTGCCATGGCGGCTTTGTTTTTTCACATTTCCCATGGTCTGCAGAGTTTGTTTCAAACGCTGGGACTTTCCAACGACAGGTTCAGGCCTTATCTAACCAAAGGCGGAATATTATTGGCGTTAGCGGTATTCCTAGGGTTTGTCTCTATTCCTGTTTCAATTCTTTTCAATTTCCTGCGATAGGGGGCTACTGTGATACTTGATGGAAAGTGCCCTAGCGGGCCAATTCAGCAGACGTGGGACAAACACCGGTTTGATTTAAAATTGGTCAATCCCTCCAATAAACGTCGGTACAGCGTAATCGTGGTAGGGACTGGTCTCGCGGGAGCTTCTGCCGCCGCGTCGCTGGGAGAGCTTGGTTACAACGTGAAGGCGTTTTGTTGTCAGGACTCGCCGCGTCGAGCTCACTCCATCGCCGCTCAGGGCGGTATCAATGCGGCAAAAAATTATCCAAACGACGGAGATTCTATTTACCGTTTGTTTCACGATACCATAAAAGGCGGCGATTTCCGGGCGCGCGAGGCGGACGTTTGGCGCCTGGCGCAGGTTTCGAACAACATTATCGATCAGTGCGTCGCGCAAGGCGTGCCGTTTGCGCGTGATTACGCAGGCTATCTGGATAATCGTTCCTTTGGCGGAGCTCAGGTCTCTAGAACCTTCTACGCCCGCGGTCAGACAGGTCAGCAGCTTTTGCTTGGCGCCTATGCGGCTCTGTCGCGTCAGATCAAAGCTGGTAGCGTCTCTATGTTTACCCGCCGCGAAATGCTGGATCTGGTTGTGATTGACGGTGTTGCGCGCGGTATTACGGTGCGAAATTTGATTACCGGAGATATTGAGAGTCACGCGGCGGACGCCGTCTGTCTTGCCACAGGCGGTTATGTCAATGTGTTTTATCTTTCCACTAACGCCATGGGTTGTTCGGTCACGGCTATCTGGAAGGCTTACAAAAAAGGCGCTTTTCTCGCGAACCCCTGCTACACCCAGATCCATCCTACGTGTATACCCCAATCTGGCAACTATCAATCAAAGCTTACGCTTATGTCCGAATCTTTACGTAATGACGGTAGAGTTTGGGTTCCTCGTAAAAAAGAGGATTGCGGCAAGCGTCCGGACGATATCCCGGAAAATGATAGAGATTATTTTCTTGAGCGTAAGTATCCTTCGTTTGGCAACTTGGCGCCTCGTGATATCGCGTCGCGGGCGGCTAAAGAGGTTTGCGACGAAGGGCGCGGGGTTGGGCCGGGGGGACGGGGGGTCTATCTCGATTTTGCCGATCCAATAAAACGTCTGGGAAAAAAGACAATCTGCGAACGTTACGGCA
>JGI994J12354_10000215_pt1 | contig 56716 bp, 52 predicted proteins | sample IntmicLarv3ML3BL_FD_12354 | JGI IMG/M metagenome (IMG submission 12354) | reverse complement strand
AACTGTGTTCGACCGAATTCGCAACCACGTCCCATACCATATTCCGCAACTTGTCATTCTGAGCCTGCGAAGAATCTTTAAAATTCCGTAGAACCTTAAGTAAGCGCGAATACGTTTTCGCGTGGGCACAAATCTTGTTTCGAACTCGAGAAGCGATAATGTGCCCACATATTACTCAGGATGACAGGCTTTTACATTATAAGCATACATTTATCCACTTCTTTTAATATTTGAATATTGACGAGAAGCTTTGTCGGGTGGTATAATTCGAAGATGTGAAAGGTTGTGGGTAATATTATGGAGTTTTTTATTGAAAAGGAACGTATATATGCCGCAGATGAATTCGGCAATATGGTGGCGGAGGTTACATTTCCCGCCGCTGGCGGCATGGCGGACATTAATCATACATTTGTGGATGAATCGCTGCGTGGACATGGAACCGCCGCACACCTTATGGAGATGGCGTATGCGGAAATTTGCCGACAGGGAAACCAGCCTGTTTTTTCCTGTTCCTATGCGAAAAAATGGGCCGAAAAGAACAATCTGCCGGAGGGGAAATCTTAGATGAGATATATATATAACGAATCCACTGACCCTTATTATAACCTCGCGGCGGAGGAATATTTGCTTTATCACAAGCGCGAGCAGGTGTTTATGTTGTGGGTCAACCGCGATGTTATCGTGGTCGGGCGCAACCAAAATACCATGGCGGAAATTAATTATGAATATGTGCAGGAAGCGGAGATTGCCGTTGTGCGCCGCTTGACAGGCGGCGGTGCGGTTTTTCATGACAAAGGCAACCTTAATTTTACATTTATTACTAAAGAACAGGACGAGCCTGACGGCAAAACCGAAAACGCTTTCGCTTTTTTTGGCAATATGATAATCGGCGCGCTGGCGACACTTGGGCTTGATGCTTCGCTGTCGGGACGGAACGATTTGGAGATTGACGGCCGCAAATTTTCCGGAACCGCGCTGACCGTTTACCGCGGGTATGTGTTGCACCATGGGACACTGATGCTTAATATTGCCGTAGATACGCTGTCAAAGGCGTTGCGGGTCAGTCCGCAGAAAATTGAGGGCAAGGGAGTTAAGTCAGTGCGCAGCCGGGTCACAAACCTTAATGAGCACCTTGACATTCCCATCGAAATTCCACAACTTGTTGAAGCTATTTCGGCGTTTATCCGCACGCAATATCCCGATATCCGCCATTATGAGCTGACGCCGGAGGATCATGCCGCCATTTCGCGGCTTGCGGACGAAAAATACCGCAAATGGGAATGGAATTATGGTGCGTCACCAAAATATAATTTCAGCAAGGACACAAAATATCCCGGCGGAATGGTGCAGGCGCGGATGCGCGTGCAGGATGGGTTGATTGAAGAAGTACGTTTCTTTGGAGACTATTTCGGCAAGCGGGAAATTCCCGAGCTGGAACAACGGCTTACAGGTGTGCGGCACGATGCCGCGGCAATAGTCAAGGCGCTTGATGGAATTCCGGTAGGCGAGTATTTTTTCGGTGCGGCTGCCGACGATGTAGCAGGTTTTTTGGCGTAAATCCGGTTGGGGAATTTTGTAGGGATGGAAAAACGCGAACGCGTTTTTGAACAGACGCAAATAGCGTTTCATGATTGAGAAGGTTCAATGCGTCTGAGTTCTCTATGAGAATCGCGGTATCTTTTGGGAGACATGCCGGTTTGCTTGCGGAACACCTTGGTGAAATAGCTTTGGTCGTCATACCCGCACAGCCCTGCAACATCCACTACCCGCACTGATGTGTCCCGCAAAAGCATCTTGCTTTTTTCCACGCGGTAGTAGTTTATATATGAAAACAAGCTTTGTCCCGTTTCCTCGGCAAATACGCTGCTTAGATAAGCGCGGCTTAGGTACACATACTGGGCGATATCGTCCAGCGTGATTTTTTCGTCATAGTGATTGCGGATATATTCCATCACCTTGTACACCACATTGGAATGCCTGATTTGAGAGAAATCAAAGGTATATTTCACAAACCGGTGCATAATACCGGTGACCCATACACTAAGCTCCTCCAATGAGTTGAACCGCTCCAATTCCTTGATATATCCGGTGTTGCTCAACAGTATTTCGCTGATATCCGCGCCGGCATCAATGCTCGCACGGGACAGCAGCACAATAAGCTCGATAATACGCGCTTTAATGTGGTCGAGGTTGAAGTTGTGGGAAAAATAGATAGTACCCAGCAATTCGTTAAGCAGCTCCTGTGCGCCGCTTTTGTCTTTGCTTATAATGCGGTCGCGAAGTTGTTTTTCGCCTTCAATAAGGCTTTTGGATGTGGAATCCTCCCCGCCAAGCCGCGTTTTTGTTTCATAAAGCGCCGACAATATTTTTTCCTGTTCATAAACCAGCGCACCGGCGCGTCCATGTGGATGGCCCGATATTGATGAGGTCACCGCCGCCATTATTTCGGCAAGATGCCGCACCTTTTCGGTGGAAATCATCGGCAGCTTTGCCACCGCTTCGACAAGCTCCGGGCTGGGGAAATCGGACAAAGTATCTTGGAGGTCGCCCATTACCATTGGTCCGCATATCAACCCGCCGGCGAGGCTTCCGCCCTCCTCCGACAACGATGACGCGGCAAATATTAAACCAAGCGGGCAATAATATATATATCTGCCACCCCAGCGGTACGCTTCGCTGCAGCCATATGAATGTGCGTCGGAGCTGTTGCATTCGCGGCAAACGCCGGTGCAAAAGCTGTCGCACACATCGTCGAACCCCACTGTTACGCAGGAGGTTTGCATCAAACCGGCAAAATGCGCGGCGTATGCTTTGGCTTGTTGCAAAATTGCCGAATCGTTCATCACGGAGCACCTCCTTAATTCTTTGTGAAAGGTATGATTTTATGAAGCTGACTGTTTGCGGGAGAAATTTTCCATTAGTAATAGAGTATAACCAACCGACACTTCTGTCAAGTCTTTTGCGCGAATTTAATAATTGCGGGGCAGGGCTTGACATGCCATGCGGCGGTCGCGGGTCTTGCCTGAAGTGCCGTGTAACGGCAACGGGCGAGCTGTCGCCGCTGTGCGAGCGTGAACATCAGATGCTGACCGAGGAAGAAAAGCTCGGTGGTGTTCGGTTTGCTTGTTTGACGACGGCTGTGGGGGATGTTATGGTAACACTGCCCGGCGCAGTGGATGGTCAGGCGATTCTCGGCGATTCCGGCGTGGTGTCGGCGGTGGCGCAGTGGGACGGACAGGATGCTGTCGGCGTGTCAGTTGATATAGGAACGACAACTATTGCCGCTGCTTTGTATGATTTGAAAACCGGTAAAATGCTGGCCTCCGATGCCGCACATAATCCGCAGTCGGTTTTTGGTGCGGATGTAATTTCCCGCATTACACGTTCCATGGCGGGGGACGCGGATGCATTGGCACAGCCGGTGCGGTCATGTATTTTGAAGCTGTGTGTAAATTTAGCCGCTTTAACAGGTGTAGAAATATCGGAAATTGATATATTGTGTATAACCGGCAATACCGCGATGCTGTATTTGCTGTGCGGGTATGACCCGTCGGATATCTCCGCCGCGCCGTTCGAAGCGCGCCATTTGTTCGGCACGCAAACCACCGCTTTGGCACTGGGACTTGGCGGTATGCGGGCAAAGGTTTATTTGACCCGTTGCATCTCGGCATATGTCGGGGGCGATATTACATCGGCAATTCTGGCTTGCGGATTGGAACAGTTTGACACCGGAAAAAACACGTTTTTGGTGGATGTCGGAACTAACGGTGAAATGGCGCTGTCGGTCGGCGGGCGGATAGTATGTTGCTCCACCGCCGCCGGTCCGGCATTTGAGGGTGCGGGAATAGCCATGGGAATGCAGGCGGCGGATGGTGCTATTGACCGTGTGTGGCGCGGCGATGATGGCTCCATTTTCTGCCGCGTAATAGGCGGCGGTGCAGCGCGGGGCATTTGCGGCTCCGGAATTATTGATGCCATAGCCGTTATGCTGGATGCCGGAATAGTGGATGAAACCGGACTTATTGTAGAAGATGACCACGATTATACTGATAGTATAACAGAATATCGCGAGGATACCGCATTTTTGCTGCCCGGCACCGACGTTGTTATCACATCACGCGATATTCGCGCAATACAGCTTGGCAAGGCGGCGGTGTGTGCAGGGATATATACACTGCTTGCCGCCACGGAATTGCAGACGGAGCAGGTGGATGCGCTGCTGGTAGCGGGAGGGTTCGGAACGTATATGGACATGCGTTCAGCGGCGCGGATAGGACTTATTCCGCCCGCGCTCGCCGGTAAGGCACGCGCAGTAGGCAATGCTGCCGCCCGCGGTGCGGCGATGACAATGCTGAGTCGCGATGTGCTGGAAAAAGCAGAAACCGTTCCGCAAAAATGCGAAACGGTGGATTTGTCGGTTCATCCGGTTTTTATGGAGCAATATGTTGAGCAGATGATGTTCAATAATTGAAAAGGGTTAATGTGTCTGACTACCGCATCATCATCCGCACCACCAGCGCCGATACTATCGCGCCGGTGACATCGCCCCCTGCCGCCGCTGCTAATGTGTGGCGGGGGCGTTTTACACCTGTCGCGCCGTAATAAACAGCAATGGTGTAGAAGGTGGTTTCGGTGGAGGATTGCATTACACTCGCCACCCTCCCTGCCAAGCTGTCGGCCCCGAATGTAGCATAAATGTTTTCCAGCATAACAAGCGAACCGCTTCCCGATACCGGCCGCAACAACGCAAGCGGAAGCACATCCGGCGGCAGCCCGATTTTTTGTGCAACGGGCGAAAAAGCGGCGGTTATCAGCTCCAAAAACCCCGAAGCGCGCAGCATTGACACCGCCGTCATAAGTGCCGCAAGTGTGGGCAAAAGCTTGATGCATGATTGCAATCCTTCTGCCGCACCGGCGGTAAATTCGTCAAAAACCGGCACACGCTTGCACATTCCCATAATCAGGATGAAGGTGGCAAACACCGGCACCGCCCACGCCGCAACAGCATTTATCGTGGTCATGTTCGCACCTCCCGCTTTATCGGAATACGGCGTGCGGATTTTTTTCGATGCAATACAATGGACAGAGTTACCGCAAATACTGCAGATGCGGCAGAGGTTATCCACACGCAAGGCAAAATATCCAGCGGAACTGCCGCGCCGTATTGCAGACGCAATGTTGCTACCGTGGTGGGCAACAGCTGGATTGAGGCAGTGTTCAGCACTACAAACGTGACCATGTACCGCGACGCCGTTCCCGGTTCGCCTCCGGTACGGACGTGCTCCTGCTTCAGCTGTTCCATCGCCTGAATGCCGAACGGGGTTGCGGCGTTGCCCAATCCGAGAAAATTTGCCGCCATGTTCATAAGCATCGCGCGGCACGCCGGTCCCGACGGGTCAAGCCCGGGGAAAAGCCTGCGCATAACCGGCGACAACAGCCGTGCCATCAACGCGGTCATGCCTCCCGCTTCCGCAACACGCATGAAGCCGCTCCAAACACACATAGCACCGCCCAGCGTTATGCCCAATGTAAGCGCCTCTCGGCCGCCGCCGAGCAACGCGTTGCCAACATCGCCTATCTGATTGGTCACCGCTCCGGATATTACCGCAATCAACATGATTACCGCCCAAATTTTATTCAGCATTGCCATCACCACACCTAACAATCAATCTCACCCATATATAATATGAATATGTGCGGAGAGGTATGCCGAACGGCGGCAAAAATCTGCACACATGAAGATTTCAACTATAATTAAGAGGTGAATAATTATTAAAAGATATAACCGCACAATGGCGGGATGCTTTGTCGGGATATTTTCCCAGGCGATAATAGTCAATTTGACTGCGATTCTTTTTGTTCCTATGATGACCATATACGGGTTTGACTACCGTCATCTTGGAATACTTGCCGCCGTCAATTTTATAACACAGGTTGTCGCCGATTTGTCATTTTCCCGTGTTATTGACCGTATTGGCTATCGCCGTATTGTGCTTCCCACCTGCGCTGTCGCGGCGGCAGGACTGTTGCTTTACGCACTGACGCCGGTGATTTTTGCCTGCAATATTTTCGGCGGAATTTTGTTGTCCACTGTGATTTTTGCGTTTTCGGGAGGATTGCTTGAAATAATGCTGAGTCCTATGGTCGCCGCCATTCCGGGTGGCAATAAAGGCCCCGTTATGAGCCTTATGCACTCGTTTTACGCATGGGGGCAGGCGGCATTGATAATACTTACAACCATATTTATATTCGTTTTCGGCGGCGAAAAATGGCAGATAATCGTTGTCGCGTGGGCGGTAGTTCCCGCAATAGCCTTTTTTATATTTCTCACTGCGCCCATGCCCGGTATTATTCCGGAGGGACAGCGGCAGGGCATGTCAAAGCTGTTGTTTAACCCGTTTTATCTGTTGGCGCTTGCCGCTATGTTTTTTGGCGCCGGTTCGGAAATAGTTATGAACCAATGGGCATCTACTCTCATGGAAAAGGGGCTGGCGATTCCAAAGCTGGCGGGCGATCTTGTTGGAATGTGCGGGTTTGTGATTTTGTTGGGTGTGGGACGTGTGTTGCATGGCACGCTTGAAAAATATTGTACCATCCACACGCTTATGATTATCGGGTCGGTGCTGGCGTTTGTGTGCTACATAGTTGTAGCGCTGTCTCCGTTTGCTCCGCTGTGTGTCGCCGCGTGTATGGTATGCGGGCTGGCAGTGAGCCTTTTGTGGCCGGGCACATTGGTAATAGCGTCAAAACGTTATCCGCTTGCCGGTGCGTGGATGTTTGCTATAATGGCGGTGGCGGGGGATGTCGGCGGCGCGTTTTCGTCGTGGCTGACCGGCGAATCCGCAGATTTAGCTTCCGGAGCGAGCTTCACCGGCAATCTTGCGGAGTTGTTGAACATTACTCATGAACAGGCGGCTATTCGGGTAGCGTTGCTTGTTGCCACGGTATTTCCGTTGGTAAGCACGGTAATACACCTGCGTTTGAAGGCGAAAAGCAAGGCTTGAGGTGAACATCCTGTCATTCTGAGCGGCAGTTGTGTATGTGGAGGGTAGCAGTTCAAACGCGAAGAATCTTGTGGATGCATTGAAGTTTTTCAATTATCAAAACAGATTTGCATCCACGCAACATCAAATTTATGTCCAAAAGATTCTTCGCCTTTCAGCAGCATAAACCCCATAAGCAGGATTTGCTCAGAATGACACGCGAAAACACCAATGTGTTTTCCCAACATGTGTGCGAATTTGGGCAAAATTTGACCAAAATCTCCCAAAATAAAAAAAATACTTCTATTTTATGACAAAATATGATATTATTGTAAAGGTATAGATGCATTTAATTTAAGGTATCGGAGAGAGCTTAATGGAAGAAACTCGTGAACATCCTCAAAATGATGTAATTGCCGGTCGCGGCGCAGTAGGAGAAACGCTGCGGTCGGGACGTCCGGTGGATAGCATATTGGTTGCGCGCGGTGCGCGAACCGGCAGTATCAATGCTCTTATAGCGCAGTGCCGCGAACGCGGTATTCCGGTCAAGGAGGTTGATTCCCGCAAGCTGGACAGTGTTGCAGGCTTGCATCATCAGGGCATTGCGGCGATTGCCGCCTGTCGTGAAACTGTATCATTGGACGAGCTTTTTGCCGCCGCTGAAAAACGTGGCGAACCTCCGCTGTTTGTGGTATGCGACGAGCTGGAGGACCCCCATAATCTCGGCGCGATTTTGCGTACAGCCGAAGCGGCCGGTGTGCATGGTGTGGTAATTCCAAAACGCCGTTCGGCGGGACTCACTACCGCTGTTTTCAAGGCTTCTGCTGGCGCGGCGGAATATGTTCCGGTTGCACGCGTGTCCAATCTTACCGACGCGTTGAAGGAAATGAAAAAACGCGGCATGTGGATTTACGGGCTGGATATGGATGGTTCTAATTGGTGCCAAACCGATTTGAAAGGTGCTGTTGCGCTGGTTGTTGGCTCTGAAGGTCGCGGGCTGGGACGATTGGTGCGGGAGCAGTGCGATTTTGTTGTGTCGTTGCCTATGGCGGGGAAAATTACGTCGCTTAATGCATCGGTGGCGTGCGGGATTGTGTTGTATGAAGCGGCGCGGCAGCGGCTTGGGTTGTAATGGGCGATTGACTACAACAAGGCGAACGCTGCCGCATGGATTTGGGGCGAGTTTTATTAGTTGGAGGAAAAATTATGCCGGAAATGAAAAAATATGTTGAAATCGAAGATGCAATCATCAATCATTTTGACAGTGATGCAAAAGCGGCCGCATTAGAATTTGCGGCATATTTAAAAGATAAATATAACGTGAAAGAATCGACAGAAGCGAATTGCTGGCAGGTGTCATTTAATAACAAGAATATATGCAAAATATGGCTTGATTCCGGCAAAGTATCCATTTCATTCTTTTTGTCATATTTTCATGCTGATTATAACGGCGATTTTGATGCTGATTTTGTCACGGCGGTAATTAAGAAGATACAATATTGTTATGTGTGTCACGATGGCTGTACCGGTTCATTTAATGTACCGATTTTAGGCAGAGAACTTGAAAATGTTTGCAGTCAACACACAATAAACTTTACAAGTTTTGACAAGGAATCCATTGAACAGATGAAAATGTTAATAAAATATTGTGAGCAGACAGAACCGAATGATATTTCGTATCATGTGCATCATTAAATGCACCAAATAAGCGTTGTCAGACAAAGTTAGTGGAAGGTGATTGAGAATGAGCGAAAAGATACATGACTTCGGCGAAACCGGCGGAGACAGTGCACTTATTCTTGAGGATATTTTGCAGGAAGCGTTGCAGAACCGGGCGAAAAAAACCGCTGAGTCTGACAGCGTTGTTTCACCGCGTCCATTAGGGCTGCCACAGGAAGATGAAAATACTGCGGCCGGGTCCACCGGCGCGTTTAGGGTGATGGGTTCGACACCAACAGCAAGATTGTTGAGGGAAGATAAGCAATCTTCTGATTCTGCTGTTTCGAGTGGCCGCAAATTCCATCGTCCCGATATGACCGGGCCAAAAAGTGCACGCAAGCACACTCCATCGGATATAATGCTGGAGCTTGAGGAAACCAAAAAAGTCAAGGATGAATCCGGGCAGGATGAAGAAGCTTTGGATGAAATGGTTCAAGTTGTTGAAACAGTTTCATCCGACGACGATGATATGAAAGTGTATGCGCCTGTGGGGAGTGCGCCCGCGGAGGATGCGTCTGTTGAGCCGGATATGAAAGTATACGTGCCCAAGGCCGCATCTCCGGAAGCTAACATGGACCGCACCCGCGTTGCTGATATTCCCGGCAGGGCAAAGGCAGTTGTTATTGAGGACGAATCCGTGGAGCTTGAACAGCTTAATCTTGAGTCCTTGGTTGAAGGGCTTGAACAACCGGCATCGCCGGAATATGAGGATGTGTTTTCTTATTCCAGCCTTGATTCTTCCGCAGAGGACGATTCGCCCATAAGCGATGAGCGTATTAACGAAGAACGACGCCGACGTGCTGAGGAATTTCGGCCCGATTTTAATTTGAACGAGCAAAATGACGATGATGAAGAGTTCGCCGACCCGTTGCCGGACGAAATTGATGATTTTAACAGCTATGATGAAGCTTCCGTGGTGCGCGCCGAGCTTGCACGCCGCCTTCGCAACGGACAGATGCGTATTACAGCAAGCGGAATAATTACTACACTGTTGTTTTTGGTGTTTTTCGGCGCAGCTGTGTTTGATTTGACGATATTATCGCCCGGCGTATATGTTACAATTACCGCAATCCTGCTTATCGCCCAATTGGCAGTGCACTATCAAACAGTAATCGACGGAATATTGTCGCTGGTTCGGCTGCAAGGCTCGGTCGAAGGTGGCGCGGCGGCGGCGGGAGTGGTCGCCATTGCACATACTTTGCTGCAATTTACCGATCTTTCGGCAATAAACGAAAGCGGCATGGTATTGTTTGCGCCGGTTGCGGCGGCAGGCTTGTTCCTGTGCGCGGTCGGGCAGTATCTGCGCGAGATGTATATCAACAGCAATTTCAAATTTGTTTCCGGCCGCGGCGAAAAATATGCCGCCGCTTTAATCGATGACCCGCAATGCGCGAGGGAAATCGGTCAATCTACCGTCGCTATCGGTGAACCTGAGATAGGATATTATCGTCCGGTGTCGTTCCTGACCCGGTTTTTGGAAATGTCATACCGCGACACCGATACATTGGACGCTCTTGGGCGTTTTGTGCCCTTGATGATAGGGTTTTCGGCTGTTGTGGCAATAATTTACGCGGTGCTCAGCAGCGGCAATTTGTGGCGCAACTCGCTGTCGGTATTTTCGGCGTGCGTATGTTTTTCGGTGCCGGTAATGTCGGCTGTGGCTATGAGCGCTCCGCTGCTGCGGGCTGCCGCGCGGGTGCTTAACAACGGCGGGATGCTTGTGGGGTGGCAGGCTGTTACCCAATTTGGCGGCGCACACGCCCTTGCTGCTGACGCGCTGGAAATATTTCCCAGAAACAGTGTTCGTTTGCACGAAATCAAAACCTTCTCCGGTGCGCGCATTGATGAATCCATCCTTGATGCCGCCGCGGTGTCGATAGCTTCCGGCGGGCCGCTGTCCGGAATATTCCTCCGCGTGATTCAAGACAGAACCGACCTGCTCGGCGATGTTGACACGCTGGTTTATGAGCAGGATATGGGAATGTCCGGTTGGGTAGGCGGCCGGCGAGTGCTGATTGGCAACCGTTTGTTGCTCCAAAACCACGGCGTTGATGTGCCGTCTGGAGATTATGAACAGCGGTACACGCAAAATGGCCGCAAAACGGTGTATTTGTCCACCGCAGGCGAGTTGTGCGCTATGTTTGTGGTAAGCTATACCGCTGACCCCGCTATTGCCGATGCGCTGGGGCAAATGACCGGCGCGGGTGTGACCCTTTTGATTCGTACATGTGACCCCAATATCACCGAAGAGCTGATTTGTGATGTGTATAAGCTGAAGTCCTATTATGTTGAGGTAATGGGCGCAGCAGGCGGACGGCGGTATGAATCGCTGGTTAATAATGCATATGAGCTTTGTCTGTCGGATGATTCGGCGCAGTCCGAAGCAGATTCTGATGAAGAGCATACCGGGGATTCCGAACAGCTGCGGTATGACGCCGTACTGGCGTCGGACGGACGGTTGGAGGGAATGGTAACCGGATTTGCGTTATGCCGCCGCTTGCGCGGCGCGGCGCGGCTGGCGGTGTTGATTCAAGTTATCGGAAGCTTTGTCGGGTTGGGTATGGCCGCGTTCCTGTGTCTTGGTACATCGTCGCTGCCTTCTCCGGTATTTATGAGCATTTATATTGCGCTGTGGACGGCAGTGTCGGCGATTGTTCCGTCTGTTATTCGTAGGATTTAGAGGTGGCGACACCCTTACAACATTATAACAGGGGCGAACAATGTTCGCCCCTGTTGCCGTATATGTCATTTTACAGCGATTCTTAATCTGTATGAAAAAACAATTTCAAATTCGTAATCACATCTTGCGTTCACTAAATCGCAATATTCATCAACATCTTTTTTGAATGAAGCATCAATTTTCATGGCGTCTTGTATGCCGCCTTGAGTTAAGGTAATTCCAATCATTCTTTTGGGAGTGCATTTTTCCACCTTGTGACACACAATTTCTTTTAAGAACCGAAATTTACCAAAAGAATTGAGCACGGATATATATGAGCTTTTATCATTTTGCACCGCATGCTTTTCTTGCGAAAAACAAATAGCGTCACCTTTGCTTTTTAGGTCAATGTAAGCTTTTTCTATTCCCCAATCAATTGCCGGCGGCCAATCACAATCAAAAATCGCCAAAATACCATCACTCTTGAGGATTCTGTAAATTTCAAGCAATGTGCTGTCCATATCCATCCAATGAAATGCCTGTGAAATTGTAACAACATCAGCATAATCAGATGGCAGATTTGTTTCATTTGAAACGCCTTTTTTATAAGTGATATTATTTGATTTTGTGGTTTTTTCTGCGGTTTCCCTCATATCATCATTGGGTTCAATGCCAACAATTTCTTTGGCAATATTCTGCCACATCATTGTCGAAAGACCTGTTCCGCTGCCAAGATCAACAACAATTTCAGGATTGTTTTTCATGTAAAGGAGAACGGATTTTGCAATAACTTCAGGCGGAACCGGTCTGCTGTCGTTATAAAAATCTGCATAGCCGCTCCATCTTTCAATGTTCTCTTTGCTCACAAATTTTTCCATACCGATCACCTCATAAAATTCACATTACACTACACTAATCAGCCAAAACATTATCCGTATCCGTCAAAAACTTTTCCCACGCATCGGGGTTGCGGACATAATATCGCGGGCATTCCTTGCCGGTCACATCATAATGGCGAAGCAAATCGCCCGAATCAAGCCCATATTTGCCGCACAGCCAGTCCACAAGTTTCAACAGAGAAGCATATGTCGCATCATTAAACTCGCCATCATCATCTGGATGACAGCATTCAATAGAAATGGTGTCGCTATTCCGCCCAATGGTTGCGTACGCAATCTCATCCAGCGGAATACATTGAACAATTTCACCATCTAATCCAATTATAAAATGTGAGCTGGCGTATGTTTCGTTCACGCCCGAGGACAGGCGTTCAAAATAGCTGCGGTTTTGCGCCGCGGTAGTGCCCGGATTGCCGACATAATGTACCGTAATTCCGGTAATTTCTCCAATCGGACTGCCGGGGCGGGAATAGTCATTGGGTGTGATGAAATTTTGCTGTATCCAGTCGGGAAAATCCGTATCTTTTGGTGGATTCCCGGTGTTTTGATGAAAAATCAGCACCACGGCTATACCGCATACGGCGAATGCAACTGCGGCAATAATATACACCACGGGAAAGCGGCGTTTTTGCGGCGGAACAGTGGTGTATTCTAATGTCGGACGTTGTTGTGTTGTATTGTGCATGGGTACCACCTTTGAATAAAATTATGAGGTTTTGCGAATTGTTACGGTATGGTAAATATCGTTGATGTGCATCTCATATGCCCACATGAATTTTTTTGTGCCGGCAAGCTTGCCGTTGACACGTGTAATCAGCGGCGTTTTGCCGGTCAAAAATTCCAGTGCGGCGGCGAATGTGTCGGGGGAAAAACGCATCTCAATTACATCGGCGTCCTCGATTATACGTGCAGCAATCAGCGTGGAAATATCGCCCGGTTTGCCAGAGGTAAGAAAGTTTCCGGTCATGTGATAGTACTGCGCTGCCGATGCCGCACTTGTGTCAATGCCAACATTTGTATCATCAATGGAATGTGTCCGCAAAATTTCTTCGGTAGTAACGTTAAAATAGGTGTGATTGAAAAAATCGTCAGCATCATTCCACGTGGGGTCAAGATGATAATTGAGATTGTCCACCGTCACAAAATTCCACATATGCGGGATGCCGGTGGCGGTTTCCACCCCGCTGACCAGCGTGCATGGAATGCCAACCTTGTGCAACAGCATTTGCATAGCGCGCGCATATCCCTCACACACCGCCCGCTCGCCGACAAGCGCACCATACGCGGTGAACGCCAGCGGATACATCCGCATGGGTTCGGCGGCATTGGACGCGGCATCATCATAGCTGCATATTGCCAAAAGCGCATCATGCAACGCCAGCTGAACCTGCGCTTGCGAAAGGCCGTAGGGAATAACTCCATCGGGACAAATTGGATCAACTATACGCCTAATCGCTGAATCAAGTAAATCTATCGCCGTCGCGCGTTCCGACGCGTTTAGCGTGTATGATATGCAAAAAATATCGTATTGGCTTATATTTCCAGAGCGGGTTCCCTCATAGCTGTATTGATTTGAAACATAAAAAAATTCCGGATTATCCCACACCAGCGCGGTGTACAAAAGCTGGGCTTCCTCGCGGCTGCGGAGCGGGGCGGACAGCTTGACGCGAATTCCGATACGTTCCACACTGCCGCCGCTGTCTGACAGGCGAACTATCTCGTCCTCGTCAAACCGCGAATACAGTGATGCATATACTTCGCCATAGCAGGTTTTCAACCGGTCGGATAACCGTGAGTATCGCCAGTTATGACGGTATTCGTCGGCATATATATTGATTGTTTCCTGCGAAACCGGCAAAAGCGGGTCGTCCTTTTGCGGAAAAATTACATTACATCCGCCAAGTGTTACCATAAGCGCCGCAATGGCGGCAAAAAGGAAGGCGATTCGATGTATGCGTTTTTTTTCGGTCAAGTATACTACCCCCTTTATTTATGAAAACGCGTTTTGAAGCATGCCGCGGGTACTGTCATCGGGATAGAACCGCAAGCTGTCGCCGCTGCCGACGTATTCGCCTGTCAGCTGTAAAACATGGCAAATTTCCCCGCTGTTTTTTGCCGCGAGATGCTCAAGCCCCTGTTTTGCGCCATTGTAATCCGAAATAAGTATGTCGGTTTGCCATGTGCTGTTGATAATAGCAGTGAAGGTTTTGTTATCGTCGGTTTGCGCCGTTCCGCCGCGCGGGGAAACGAGGTATTGGTTAATCATTGACGACAAAAGCCCGGATTGAACCATCGCACGCTGACGCCGGCCGCCATTCCACTCCTCATATTTCAGTAGCGAAACAACCTGCGTGGCGGCAAAGGCGTTTTCTCCGGGGTTAAATGGTTTGTTGTCCAGCAAAATCCGCTCATTAAGTGTATAAACCAGTCCATATGAAAAGTGGTTGAGCACAGCGGTCACGCCGGTATAATTCAACGCGATATATTTGTCACATTGTATGCCGGTAAGCTCTTCCATCGCGGCACGCACCGCAGGCATCCCGCCATCACGCGCCAAATTACAAAGCAAAGTTTCATCCGTACCATTGTCCACAACGGTATCGGGCGGAAAAGCCAGTGTCCATATTTTTTCCTTTGCCGGGTCGCTTCGCACCACGACAAACCCGACAGCAGTATCATCATCAATTATGCCGACCAGAAGGGTGCGCACATCGGCGTCAGTAAAATTTGCGGCAACCTCTGACGAATCATCAATGGATGGGGTGCGCGCGCGGCTTTGCTCGCCCATTTGGACAAACACCCACAGGCAAATACCGGCGAATACCAAAACGAATACCGAAAAGGATGCCAAAAAAATCATAGCTCCGCTGATTTTGCGTCCCCGCCGCTTCCGATATGGAGATTTGTGCTTTGACAATGCCGCTCACCTCACAATATTATGTATAGTTGATTAGGGAATGTGGGAGTAGACAAAAAACGTTGATTTTAGTGTCATCCTGAGCAACGCGAAGGATCTTTTTCCCAACACATTTAAAAACGCGCCCCCGTTTTTCGAAAGTGAGATGAATTTTTAAGATTCTTCGCTTCACTCAGAATGACAGATGCAATCCTTTTGCAGAAAAAAGCTTTAATATATGCGGTTTTATTTGTATTTGACGAGCTTGTTTTCAAATTAATTGAATATATATTTCTATTTTCAACACAACAGCATGTCCATGCCATTATTATAGCAAAAAAACGGTGTTTAAAATAAAACAGCTCTGTAATAATACATCACAGAACTGTAATTGTTATTCACTCATCCGATTCCGCGCCGGCAAGCCGGTTAATCTCGTCCAAAAACCCGGAAATATCCTTGAAATGGCGATAAACCGAGGCAAAACGAATGTACGCCACCTCGTCAATTAATGCCAGCTTTTCCATCACCAGCTCGCCGATATATTCCGACCGAATCTCACGTTCCATGGAATTATCCAGGGTTTTTTCAATATCATCCGCCGATTTTTCCAAAGTGGCGAGCGGGACGGGACGTTTTTCGCATGCGCGAAGCATACCGGAAAGAAGCTTGTTGCGGTCATATGATTCCCGCGATTTGTCCTTTTTGACGACAATCAACGGCAAATTTTCCATCATTTCATAGGTTGTAAAACGCTGACCGCACTGCGGACATTCACGGCGGCGGCGGATACGAAACCCCTCGTCGGTGGGACGCGAGTCAATAACCTTGCAATCCGCAAAGCTGCAATAATGACATTTCATATCGGAACCTCCTATCCTGACTACTTGGAAGCGGACAAACGTGCATCCGAAATGCTTACTGTCATTCCGGACTCCGAGCCGGAATCTCTGCCGGCTACCTCAACGTTTTTTAATCATGAATTGTCATTAAGTTTACCATATATACCCAAATAATGCAAGAATTATGGCAAATTAACTTGAAAATCAAGGGTATTATTCGCAAAAAACGTGTCTGCCGATGGTTGTAATTATTTTTCGCCCTCTTATCCACTGATTCGTAGCGGTCACGGGGTTATAATAATATATCGCACCGCCGGATGTATCGGCGCCGTTCATACACTCCCGCGCCGCGCGATAGGAGCTTTCTGCGACAGGCTGGTCAAACTGGCCGTCATCCAGACAGGAAAACGCGCCTTTTTGATAAATCACACCGGCAATGCTGTCGGGAAATGACGGATGCTTTACACGGTTCAGCACCACAGCACCGACCGCTACCTGTCCGGAATATGGCTCTCCCCGCGCTTCCGCCGAAATAAGCCGTGCAAGCAGGTCGATGATTCCCTGATTAGCCGATGTAGCTGTGCCGCTCGGCAGTCCGATTGCCCGCAATGTTGCCGGCCCCGCTATGCCATCGGCGACAAGTCCGTTTTTCTTCTGGAACGCAATAACTGCGTCGCGTGTTTGGTCACCAAAGATGCCATCAACGTTACCATTGTAATATCCCCAGTTTTTCAGCCGTTGTTGTATGCCGCTCACCTCACCGCCGCGCGACCCCACCTTTGACAGCGTTGCGGCAGAATCAGGAAAGGCTGATGCGACTATAGCATACAAAATCAGCGTGCTTGTGACCGCTATCATCAGAAGCCGAAGCAATGCGCTTTTTGCCGGTGTTATCGGAGCGGAAAATTTGACAGTATTTTTCATGTTTATGACCATGCCCTTCTTTTCGTTAATAGGGTGATTTTCCTATTATTACCGGCAAAATGGAAATTATGAAGCATATTAAAGTTGCAATTTATGATTTTGTATTGACTTGCGGAGAGAAAAAAGGTATGATATAAGGGTAATTGTGGCATTATAATAGGGATTGTTTAAACAATTCCTAATGTCACGTGTGTATTTCTCCCAAAGAAAGGAAGGTTTTTCTGAAATGAAAAAAAGTAATAAAAACTTGATTTGTGCCGCTATTGTTATCGCCGCCGTTGTTGCGTCACTCACGACCGCTGCCATTCTGTTGTTGAATTTTTTGAAAAAACGTCGCGCTCTTAACGAGTATAATGACGCTTTTGATTATGATTTGATGGACGATGAGTACGATTTATACGACGAGTATAACTGCGATTGCTGTGACGCAGATTGCGCCGAAAAAACCGCACCTTCCGACGCTGAATAAGCCGGAGGGTTATACCCGGGGGCGTAAAGGCTTCGACGGGGATCATGATTTTTAGTAAGCGAGTAGCATCGCGGACATGCTTATAAGCCGTATTTTTAAATTTAAACGACAACAATACAGTTGCGTTAGCAGCCTAATTTAGGCTGCCGTCTTAACCCGGAGTACCGCGGCCGGGATTGAGGCGTCGATGAGCGGTGAACATGAACCGAAGTGCGCCGCGCCTTCGGTCACGACTTAGCGGATACAAAACGGGAATGGTTTGTGAAGTGACCATCCTGTGATGGAACCGGCTTCGGCCAAAATACTTGACTACACTCGAAGAAAGCTACTATGAGAGATTTTCGGACGCGGGTTCAATTCCCGCCGCTTCCACCAGCTTTTGGAATATGCACATACTGATTAATAAGATGTGTGCATATTCCAAAATTTTTTATATGAATAGAAAGGAAAGTGTTTGTTATGGGAAAAATGCAGGATTTACAAGATCAATATTGTTTAGCCTTGACTGATGAGGCAATCGAGAAAATGAAAAGTGAGGGACAAGATGCTGAAATCCTTTACAAAAAAAGAGAGGAAGCCAGACAAAGAAAGGCTGAAAAAATGACTAATATTGTTCATTTGGAAAGATTGGATGAACATAAAAAAACGCCAAGAGACCCAAAATCGACATTTGTTAAAAAGGGCGTAAAAGGAAACAAGAATGTTATCGTTGAAGCGCCTTTAGTATATGGAGCGGTTGTTCAAGCACAAAGCACATTGTGGGAACCGTTCAAAAATTATAATTCAGGCATGGTAATCGCATTCACTTTAGACGAAAGATATAAATATGATATCGCATATCTGACTGAAATGGCGGGTAAGATATCGGAATCTAAAAATCAAAACACCTATGAAGATACGAAAGCGTTGAGAGATAACCTATTGAATACCCGAAGCGTTTTTTGTAACAAGGTTGGTCAAAGCATATCCGGCGATGTTGAAGTTTGGTGTTGCACGTACTTTGTTAAGGATACGAAATTGTTGCCCAAAATGTTTATTCCAAACAATAAGATTTTACCTTTTCTGGTAATGGAAAAGCTAAAAGAAGGAAACAAAATTTTCACCCAAGGAAGCCCTGTTGAATTGATTAAGAAAGACTTTTATGAATAAATCTTAATTGAACGCAAGATAAACCGGTTTTTGTAATGCATCATTTTTGATGGTGATTTTTGTGCCGAAGCAGAACATAGATTATCTTGCCAAAAAACAGATGCCGCAAAACAATAGCCTTATAACCACCTTGTTACGGCAAATCCGCCGCCGAAGTAAAAAGGTTTTGTTTTTACTACGGAATGGTCCACCAACCTGTCTTGACAAAAAGATGCAAGACGCAAAAACCCGCTGAATAAGCGGGTTTTTTGTATGTTCAAGGACGAAAAACACAGTTCCGTTTCGGAGATGCAATTCGCCTGTTTTCCAATTCAGGAGAGTATAGTCAATTAACTTGAAAACAAGCTATAAAGAGAAAGATGGTAACCCACCTGCATTCGCAACCTTGCATTCCCACGGACATTACAATTCATCGAGCTTTCGAAAAACGCGTTCTTTTAGTGTCAGGATGACATTGAAATCTGCGCTATTTGCCCACTCCTAATACGACAAATATCTTGCTTCGCCGCAAAATATATGGTACAATATCAATAAAAATTAATTTTATCAAGGTATACAGAAAGGGCTGGTCATAAAAATGGCAAATTGCACCAAATGCAACACACTATTGGGGGAAGGCGATGCGTTCTGTCCGGAATGCGGAGCAAAGGTTGAAGCAATAATCCAACCACCCCGGGCTACGCAACCGTCGCCGCCCCAATCGGAAGCGGTTATCTGTTCGAACTGCGGCCGGCAAACAAGCATTGCCTTTGTTTTTTGTCAGGAATGCGGCGCGCCGGTTTCGTCGGGGAATTTTTCTGACGAAAGCTTTTACGCGGAAAATATTCCCACATATGACCCTGATACCTTCGCAATTTCAGACAATTCCAATGATTCCGACGCTGCTCCGAAATGGAAAAACAGGAAGTTTCTTCCCATTATGATTGCCGCGGGCGCATTGGCGGTTGTGGTCGCGGTTACCGCAATTCTCAACCCGTTTAAATCATCAGTAGACACACCCCTTGTATACGCAAAGGGCAAAAACATCACCATAACACTTCCGAACAATCTTGCGCCTGTTCAACTCACTGAAAAAATATATGATGGTCCTAATTCGGCGGAATACAGTTATCTCAGCTTCTTGTTACAATACAGCAAAAACGGACGATATATGGTATACGCCGACAGAATAAACCCGGATATCTATTCAATGACTTTATACCACCGCGATTTAAAGTCAAATGACCCCTCGCTGAAAATTGATAATGACATTTTGGCCCAGCGGTATATGCTCTCTGCTGACGGCAAAAAAGTGATTTATTTAAAAGGCGAGGAAGGCACTCTTTATCTCCACAACTTAAAGGATAAGGAAAAAATTGATTCGGGCGTCAATGCTTTTTATTGCGACGAAAACATAAACAAGGTTGTTTATGAACGGGAAGGCACCTTGTACATCAAGGATATTAAAGGCAAAAAAGAGCGGGAGAAAATCGCGTCAAATGCCGAGCTTGTTTGGTATTCAAAAGATTTAAGCAAAATTTATTACTTGAAAGATGATGTTCTTTACTTAAAATCCGGCAAAAAAGACAGCAAAGAAATCGCATCAGACATTGCCCGTGTGATTTCAAACTATGATGACGGAAGCTTATATTATTACAAAGAAAGCATCACAGAAATTGCGCTGTCCGATTATGTAACCGACGACATGAAGGACAGCGACGCGCAGTTCGCTCAACCAACACTTGAAGATTTTGTATATCCCGATCCCGACCCTTATTGGGCGGAGCGCGGAATCACAACAACCGACTACAACGCGTATTATGACGCAGTAACTCTGTATCGGGAAAAGCTGATAAGAGACGGTTTCAGAAGACTGTTGGCCGAACTGAAAATTGGCAAGCATAATCTCAGCTTGTACTACTATGACGGCTCAAAAGAGTCCTTCATTGCGGAGAACGTTGTTTCTTTGCACGAAATGTCACACAAAAAACCCATTATCGTTTACGGCAAATCCGCCACAGCGGAAATTCAAAAAATTAATTTGTCGGAGCTAACCAACATTGAAGAAGTATACAACTTAACACATCATACTTCATCTTCGGAGCTGTATATTGCTTTTAAAGACAAAGAGAGTGTTATTCAACGTGAAGGTTCCGCTTTCCATCGGTTTAACAACTCGGAGACAAAATTGTATTTCGTCAATAATCCGGAATCAACCCCAAAATTGATGGAGGTTGACTTGTCCGGAAACGAAGCATCAACGCCGGTTGAAATTGATAGTGATGTCGATACCTTTTATTTCAAATCCGAAAGTGACCAGCTGTATTATTTCAAAAACTTAAGAGTATCCACATGCGATTTGTATGAAGATGGAGAATTGCGGGCGAGTGATGTTTACATGACGAGTGTTAAGCATGTGCCCGGCTCGACCGATTTGATATATCTTTCGGATTACAGCCCAAAAAGCGACAGCGGAACATTAAACATCTTGAAATCATCAAAATCCGTGAAAATTTCCGATGATGTACATTCTTTCCATGCTATTTCAAGCAACTGTATCATTTATTTGAAGGATTACAACATCAACAGGTCAAAAGGCGATTTGTTCATGTCCAAAGGCTCATCAAAGTCCATCAAGGTTGACACCGATGTTGTCCAAATTATAGATTCATTGCCCCAAGACAATCAAAGCCTTCTGTGGTTTCCAAAATCATAAACATCCTATATATACATTCAAGGCGCTCGCAACATCATGCGAGCGCCTTGTTTTTTGATTCAGAAAGTTGCAAGAGGATGCCGAACCCTACATACCCACATATGTCAATTGGTGTAGCTGTCATTCTGAGCCTGCGAAGAATCTTGTCCGGATTTGATGGCTGTCAATGGCAATGTTTAGGTAAGCGATGAAACCACTCAACAATTTACTTGCCTTTCGATTCGTTCGCGTCACGTGACAAAATTCCCAACGCTATGGAAACAACTATGGCAACGACAGCCACAGCTGCCAGCAACATCCAATCCAACTCCGCAAGCGCCGATGCATCATATCCCTCATCGGTCTGAACATTGGTAAAAATCTGCAAAAACACGAAAATTCCGGTGCCCGCGGCAATAATTTTTGACACCAGCGAAAGAATCGTTGCCGGAACTGTCTGCGACTGCACGGCGGCGGAACGGCTGAGCATAGGACGGCGAAAGTCGAGCAATGAGGATATAAACAGCGCTCCCACAACGGTTATCAACGTTTCCGGCAGCATATACGCGGCGTTGTATGCCAGCGAAAATATCAGCCCGTCTGCATTCGGAATGGACACTCCCGCCCATATTGTGCAACCCACAATAACATGCAGTGTGTACCGCGCCGCACACGCCAAAATGACTCCCGTTGCAAGTGCCGCCCCCTGTGCTTTGATGTTTTTGCGGAACAATCCGCCAAGCCCAAGCACAGTAAAAGCGATAAGATAATCCAGCAAAATGATGGCAACGACCGCTTGAGCTGTTGTAAAATAATTCCAAACCTTTGCATCAATCAACAGCTGAATAATGCCGTGTACAAAGCCGGTGAACATCCCCCACGGTACGCCGTGCCGATATGCAATAATGATAATGGGCAGCATACTGAACGCCGTAACACTTCCGCAAAACGGCATGGCAGCGAGCTGGACAAAGCTGAGTATAGTGGCAACCGATATCATAATAGCACTTTCGGTAAGCCGGACTGTCCGGCTGATTTTGGTGTTTTCCACTGGAAAAAACCACCTTTCTTTCTGGCGCGGAAAAGAATTATAGTCAATTGACTATGTGCTGAACAACAAAAATCCCTCCACAAAAAGTAGAGGGATTCGCCTTCATAAAGAAGGTAGAAGTCAAAGCCGCCGGCGATGTGCCGTGCGTACAATAAACATCCCTCCGCCGGTATTATCCGGATCAGGTTCAGGGTTTAAGGGCAAACGCGCCCATTCTCAGCCAGCCGATTTCGCCAGCACCCCTTGTTCAGAGTCTTTGCGCCATTTTTAATTTTTTTCGCCGCAATTCATAACGGCGGTATCATTTTACTTCACTGTTCCGGATTTGTCAACAAAAAGTTTGCAAATGACGTGGTAAAAAAGCGCGAATAATGTGAAAGCCTGTCATTCTGAGCAAAGCGAAAAATCTTAACCGTCAGTGCCACACTGTGGGGGCAAATTGAGGATGTTGCCATCCTCGGACAATACCGTCCTCGTCTCATAAACGAGAATCCTTAATGTGCCCACAGAATTTGTGTTTCTGAGCTTTAAAGCTTTATGCTTCAAACCTATCCCTGTGACTGTCTTTATTCCGGGCGGAAATACGAAGCCGCAGATTCGTATTTTCTAGGTTTGAAGCTTTATGCTTCAAACCTATCCTGTGACTGTCTTTATTCCGGGCGGAAATACGAAGCCGCAGATTCGTATTTTCTAAGTTTGAAGCTTTATGCTTCAAACCTATCCTGTGACCGTCTTTATTCTGGGCGGAAATACGAAGCCGCAGATTCGTATTTCCTAAGTTTGGAGCTTTATGCTTCAAACCTATCCTGTGACCGTCTTTATTCTGGGCGGAAATACGAAGCCGCAGATTCGTATTTCCTAAGTTTGGAGCTTTATGCTTCAAACTTCATTTCTCCAGTGAAAAACCGTACCCGTTCCACAAACGCGGCGTAAATCTTAGCGCCCTCCGCTGTTAGCCGTACACTTTCCGGCTGACCACACAACGCGGCATAGGTTTCACCAATTTGCGGAAACAACACTGCGCTATCCCAATCCATCCGCAAATCAGCAATATGCAAACGGTAGAATGAAAACGCGCCGGAACCCTGCAAATCCTCGAAAAAAGTCGGAGCCGTCACGCGGAGAGTGGAATAAAACACGCTCTGCGCCGTTTCGATAAGCATCGAATTCGGCAGCAACGATTCAATACCCGTTTCAGCGATAAACGCCAGCAAAATACGGCGTTGGGTCACCTCTGCCGCACCGATTTCACCGGAAGGATGTTCGCCTTCCGATGCCGAAACCTCCTCCGCAAGAATCGCGCCAAGTCTGCGGGCACGGCTTAGATTCCCGTTTTCTTTTTCGCGTTCAAGCAGTAAGGCTGTGTCAGCAGTTTCCGCTGCCTCAATTTCGGCAGCATCAGGTACATCACCAACAATTTTCATGTCGCTGTCATCGTTTTTCATGTCGGTCACCCGCTTTGTCATAAAATATTGTGGTTTATGCGTTTTTCTTTTTCAGCTTATCCTTATAAGTAATCAATGCGCGAATCATATCATCCTCAATGCTGATGCTTCCAACAGGACGTGGTGACGGGCAATACATTCCATGGAAATTCGACCCGCCGGTCACAAGCAGCTTGTTGTCAGCGGCATACGCGGTCAGCGCATCGGTTTGCTCCGGTGTACAACCAGGATAATACGCCTCAACACCATCAAGGCCGAGCGAAACCAGCTCTTCCACCAAACCGTCGTCAACCGACGCCGACTTGGACAGCACTGCAACCCCGCCCGAGCTGTGAATAAGCTCCAACACCTCACGTATATCGGGATAATCCGGCTCAACAAGTGCCGTACCCTGTTCAGACGAAAAGAGCTTTTGATAAAGCTCACCGCAAATCGCATCGGCGTACCCCGCATCCATCAGCGCGTGCATAATATGCTGTGGAAAAATACTGGTACTTCCGGTCGCACAGCGAACAATAATATCGGGGGCAATGGGATAATACCGCATCACCTTACGTATCATTTCCTGCGCGGCCTTGCGACGCCCCTCACCAACGCGGCGGCAAAGTCCCTCAAGCCGGTCGGGAACATCGCAAAGATAGCACAAAAGATTCACCTTTGCGCCGCGCTGCGAATCAACGGCGGAAAACTCCACACCGTGAATAACGTTAAGCTGCTGACGTTTCCCGATAATGACGGCACGTGTCGCACCTGCTGTTGTATCGTGATCTGTCACCGAAATTGTTTGTAATCCACGCCGTTTTGCAATAGCGATAAGCTCCTCAATCCCCAGGGAGCCATCGGATATTCTCGTGTGGCAGTGCAAATCTCCCGCCATTATCACACCTCCTGCCGGCACCCCAAGAAAGCTTGGAGTGCAGAATCATCCATCCTAAAAGTTTATCTATTCTGCCTATCATTATACACCATGACACACACTAAACACAAGCCCTTTTCGGAAATTACCAAAACTTATTTTTAAGTAAGTGATTTAATTCTTACTTACTACATTTTGTTCATTGTGAGTCCGGTAATGAGCTTTGGATAAAAATATGTAGATTTTTGCGGCATTTTTTCGCCGGCGGCGGCCACATCGCGAATTTCGGACACGCGGGTAGGGTTAAGCAGGAAACAGCACTGGCTTGAACCATCCCGGACATCATCTATTGCGTCGCTGCGCTCACGCGTGTACCGCAAATTAATCTGATTTGCCATGTTATTTTTATCAATGCCCATCAACCGCTCCAACACCAGCGAATGCAACACTGTTACATCCAGCGACTGTGAAGCCGCCGATGAATCCGGCAATAATTTCTTCATGACCTCAATATCCTTAAGTGTCATAAGTGTGCAGGAATCCCCACCCGCATACATTGCAAAGGCATGCAAATTTTTATCATACGCCTGTGCCAGTGCATCGTCAACATCGTTCAGCGTAAGTCCGTGATAAATGTCGAAATATTCTTCACATGCGGCCATCAGGTCATCTGCATCAAACTTTTCAAGCCCATGAATTACGCGGTGCGTGGGGAAAACAACCAATCCGGGATGATCCATTTCCACCATCATCATCATCACATAATCGCTGTCCGCGCCTTCCGCCGCACCTTGAGTACGGCGCGCGTTGCGATAGTTAATCGCGGTTTCATACCGGTGATGTCCATCCGCAATATACAGCTTCATATGCGTGAAGCGGCCACAAATTTCGGAAATTATATCGCCGTCGGTTATCGCCCACAGCTTATGAATCAATCCGGCTTCGTCGGTCATTTCCTGCAAAACCTCACCACACGCGCCGGCGATAATTCCATTAAGCGGGTCAATTCTGTTATCATCCATGTAAAGGGAATAAATGCTGCTGAAATTACATCCGGTAGCCTGCATGAGATTAAACCGGTCGGTCTTGGCCTTGGACAACGTTTCCTCATGGGGGAGAACAATCCCTTTTTCAAACTCCTCTAAGTGCACATGGGCAATAATTCCCATAATCTGCTTATCCTCGCCGTCAACCGAAAAGCCGATTTCATAAACATAAATCGCCGGCTTGTCATCAATCGCCAGGGTTCCGTTTTCCATCCACTTTTTAAGTGTTTCGCCCGCCGTCCCATAAGGGTCAACGCCATCCTTTGGAAGCTCCAAACGAATAATATTGCAGGGATTGCTTTGCAGATAAGTCTGCCGCTGAGCTTCACTGATTATATCATAAGGCGGGCACGTCAACGACTCAATGCTCCCTGCCTTTTCAGTAAATCTCATTGCTTTAAAGGGTCTGATTTCTGCCATATTCTCTCATCCTTCTCTTTATGTTTTTGATGGTAACATTTATATTATACAACAAAATTACGGCTTTGTAAATAAAACGATGATGGTGGACGCATTAGCCCTTCTCGAATTTGAAACGAGGACGGCAACGTCCTCAATTGGCGCCCACGCAAAAACGACTCGGCGTTTTTCGAAAGTCTGTCATTCTGAGGCCTGCGAAGAATCTTTCAAATTCAAGAAGGGCTAATCCGCCCGCAAAATCACTAAAACAGCGTTATTTGATTGCTGGTCGGCATGCCATCAAGCGTTCCCAGCGCGCGCAGCGATTCCACCACTGTTTTACCCACGCCGGACCGCGCCTGCAACTCGTCACAGGACAGGTATTCCCCGCCGGATTGCGCTTCCAGCAGTCCCGCCGCGGCAGTCTGTCCCAATCCCTTTACCGCGCTAAACGGCAGACGGATTTTACCATCCTCTATTTGGAATGTCGTCGAGTGCGAGCGGAACAAATCAACCGTCAAAAATTCAACGCCGCGCTGCATAGCTTCATAAACAACGTGCAGTGTTTCCGCCTGTCCCGATTCTTTCGCGGTCGCTTCCTTGCCCAAATCCAGAAGCGCCTTCCTGCGTTCCTTCACCACCGCTTTGCCCTGCACCACCGGCTCAGCGTCAAAATCGTCGCTGCGAACCGTAAACAAGGCGGCATAATATTCTGCCGGATGATGTACCTTGAACCACGCTATCCGCAGTGCGCCGATAACATACGCGGCGGCGTGCGCTTTGGGGAACATATACTTGATTTTCATGCAGGAATCAATATACCATTGCTCCACATTATTGTCGCGCATAGCGTTAAAATGCTCGTCCGTCAACAGCTTTGACGCCTTGCCCTTACGCACTATTTCCATAATTTTAAAAGCGGTTTTCTTTTCCACGCCTTTGTGAATCAGCTCGGTCATAATGCTGTCACGTGTTCCGATAACATTCGCGATGGTGCATTCGCCGGATTTAATAAGATCCTGCGCGTTACCCAGCCATACATCAGTTCCATGGGACAGCCCCGAAATTTGCAGCAATTCGCTGAAATTTTTCGGACGCGCATCCATCAGCATCCCCCGCACAAAGGACGTCCCCATTTCCGGAATAGACAATGTGCCGGTTTCGCATTCGATATCAGCTTCGGTGACCCCGAGTGCTTCGGGAGATGTGAACAGCGAATACACCTTTGGGTCGGACATCGGAACATCGGATATGCTTATGCCGGTAAATTGCTCAAGATATTTGTATATGGTGGGAATATCGTGCCCTAATATATCCAGCTTGAGGATGGTATCGTGAATGGAATGGAAGTCGAAATGAGTGGTAACTATGTCCGAATTAGCATCCTCGGCGGGATGCTGTACCGGCGTAAAATCCTCCACCTCGAACTCGGCGGGAACAACCACCATTCCACCGGGATGCTGACCGGTGGTGCGTTTTATACCGGTGCATCCCATGACAAGCCTGTCCATTTCCACCCTCGGCAACACAACATTGCGCTCGTCAAAATAATTTTTCACGTATCCGAACGCGGTTTTTTCGGCAACAGTGGAAATTGTTCCGGCTTTGAAAACATACGCCTTGCCGAACAGTGTTTCGGTGTATTTATGGGCAAAACTTTGATATTCGCCGGAGAAATTAAGGTCGATATCCGGCGCTTTGTCACCGTCAAATCCAAGAAAGGTTTCGAACGGAATTTCATGACCGTCCTGTGCCAGCGGCTCCCCGCATTCCGGGCAGTTTTTCGGCGGCAGGTCGAATCCGGAACCATATTCACCCTTGGTAAAAAATTCGGAATATTTACATCCTTTGCAAACATAATGCGGAGCGAGCGGATTAACCTCGGATATTCCCGCCATATTCGCGACAAATGACGAACCAACCGACCCACGCGAACCAACATAATACCCGTGATCCTCCGAATCCTTAACCAGCTTTTGCGAAATCATGTACAGCACCGCAAACCCGTGCTTGATAATGGATGTCAGCTCGCGGTCAAGCCGTGCCGACACCACCTCGGGAAGTGTATCGCCGTATATTTCCCTGGCGCGTCCCCATGTCAGCGCTTGCAGCTCCTCATCCGCCCCGTCAATTTTCGGAGTAAATGTACCCTCGGGAATTGGCCGGATATTCTCCGTCATATCGGCAATGGCACGCGGATTTTTCACCACAACCTCCATAGCCTTTTCCTCACCAAGATACAAAAATTCCTCCATCATTTCGCCGGTTGTCCGGAAATAAAGCGGTGCTTGCAGGTCAGCATCGTCAAATCCCTTGCCCGCCATCAATATCCGGCGGAAAACCTCATCCTCCGGGTCCATAAAATGCACATCACATGTGGCGCATACCGGAATTTTCAACTCTTCGCCCAACCGCACAATCTGCCGGTTATATTCCCGAAGCTGTTCCTCGTCCCGCGCTGTTCCTTTGCGTATCATAAAGGCGTTGTTTCCTATTGGCTGAATCTCGAGAAAATCATAAAATCCCGCGATTTCCTTAAGCTCTTTCCACGATTTCCCCTGCACTACCGCCTCAAACAGCTCACCGCTTTCGCATGCGCTGCCCACAATCAACCCCTCCCGCCACAGCTCCAGCTTTGAGCGGGTAATTCGCGGAGTGCGATAGAAATTTTCGAGGTTCGCCCACGAAATAAGCTTGTACAGATTTTTCAAACCGACAAGGTTTTTCGCCAGCAATATCATATGATTGGACGGTGCTTTTTTATAATCTTTTCCCGAAATCGCGCCATTGATTGCACCAACGGTTTCAATACTCCAATGCGCCCGCATATCGGCGATACACCGCTTGAAAATCCCTGCCAATGCCGCCGCATCATCCGATGCGCGGTGGTGATTAAAGTTGTCCAGCCCGACATACTTGGCAACGGTATTCAGCTTGTGATTTTTCAACTCCGGAAAAAGCGCGCGGCATATCGGAACGGTATCTATGGCGGCAAAAGGATATTCTGCACCACTGCGCTTGGCGGCTTCCTTGATAAAAGAGGTGTCAAAATTTGCGTTGTGCGCCACTAACACATGGTCATCACCGCAAAAAGCGTAAAAATCCGCAAGTGCCGACTGCTCCGACGGAGCATCGCTCACCATATCATCGGTAATACCGGTCAGCTGGGTGATTTTTTCGGGAATAGGGCGCATCGGATTGACAAAAGTGTTAAAACTATCAACAATTTCACCGTTTTTCACACGTACCGCGCCTATTTCAGTGATACGGTCGTTAATGGGCGACAATCCCGTGGTTTCGATGTCAAAAACTATAATTTTACCGTCCAGCGGGATATCGTGTCCGCTATCGGCATCCAGCACAGCAGAAGCTCTGCCGTCATTCACAAAATAGGCTTCCATGCCATACAAAATCTTAATATCCTTGCCCTGTTTTGCCAGCTCCGCCTGAGTGTTCATCGCACCGGGGAAGGCCTGTGCCACGCCGTGGTCGGTAATCGCCACGGCAGGATGCCCCCATTCGGCGGCGCGGCGAACAAGATCCTCCACCGCCGTTATGCCGTCCATGGTTGACATTTTTGTATGCATGTGCAGCTCTACCCGCTTTTCGGCGGCATCGTCGGTTTTTACATATTCCACCACCGACGCGATGTATTTAGGGGTCAAAACCATGCCGGAATATTGGTCAAGCGAGTATTCGCCGCTTACCAGCAAGCAGTCGCCTTTTTTGATTTTTTCAAAGGCGGCGTGTTTGATTTTTTCGCTTTCCGGCTTGACCCATGACATAAACGATACCGAACCGGTGCCGTCGGTGATACTGACAGTATATTTAATCGACGCGCCGCCGCGGAATTCGCGGGAATCAACGCCGAATACCCGTCCCCACACGGTATAAAACCCGTTACCCTCAAGGGTTCCGAGCGGTATTGGACGTTCCCGCACCGGAGAACCGTAAAGGGTTTTTGCTGTTTCAAGATAAATCGGCAGTCCGTCCTGCGGCGGCTGAGATAAATTCGCCTTTTTGCGGGACCGCTTTGCCGGCAACGGTTCTTGCACCACCGGCTGTTCCGCCGCAGGCTGCTCCCATGGCGGGATTTCCTGCGTGCTCGAAGGTGGCGGAGGGGGTGCAATATCAGGAGGAGGCGGAGGCTCATTCGAAAAGGGAAGCTCCACATTATCGGGAGTTTCAGTTACACCGCCAAAATCGACCTTCACGGTGCGGCGAAACACATCAAATATCAGCTTTTCTAACTGTTTTGCCATGCCGGTGCTGTGTATAAGCCCCAACCCGCCGTGGGTGAGCGATATAAGAACGTTATTTTCGTTGATGGACACCGCCGCACCGTCTAAAGTTCCGTTTACGGCGGCGTTTTCGCGGCGCAACAGCTCTATAATTGTGGGAAAATTGTCCGGAATCAGCATTTCTGCCGGATACTGCGGACGAATCGTAACAGGTATTTTCACCGCCATGGATATAGTTTTTTCAACAGCACACAGCTCAGAAAATTCGACAAAAACAGAAAAGCTCAAATAAACCTCCAACCGGGCGTTTCCGCCCAGAGTGGTCATGCCAACAACCTCCGCCTCTGCCCATCCATGCGGGACAGGCTTCGTATAATTGCCAAAAATTTGAGCAAAGTTCGCCATTTAACTTCTCCTTCTTACATTACAAATTCCGGGCGATGCAGTTCGCCATTTAACTTCTCCTTCTTATGTTACAAATTCCGGGTGCGCGGGAGTGGCCAAACAGACACCTGAAACGTCGTGCCGTCATTCCGGCCTCCGAGCCGGAATCTCCTAATGCTATTGGGTTTAGAGATTGCGGGGCATGGCTCAGGATGACAGCTACGCCAATTGATACATGTCGGTTTGTAGGGTTCGGTGTTTCACCGAACCGCATCTCCGACAGTGTAATGGTTGCGAATGCGGATGCCCCGAGGACATCCCTACTGCGAAAGATTGCGGGTCAGTTCTGCAATAACAGTGGTTGCGAAAAAGATTCTTCACTGCGTTCAGAATGACATGTTGCGAAAACTGCCGAAGCAGTTGTTAGTGGGCCGCTAATCTTGTTTCAGATTCGAGAAGGGCTAATGCATCTACAAATTTGAAACGTTCAGAAAAACGCCGAAGCGTTTTTGCATGGGCGCTAATCTTGTTTCAAATTCGAGAAAGGCTAATGCATCTACAAATTTGAAACGTTCAGAAAAACGCCGAAGCGTTTTTGCATGGGCGCTAATCTTGTTTCAGATTCGAGAAAGGCTAATGCGCCCACACTCGCTTATTCATATCCTTTGGGATTGCTGTTTTGCCACTGCCATGTATCGCGGCACATATCCCGAATATCAAATTCGGCAGCCCAGCCCAACAATTTCTTCGCCGCCATCGGGTCGGAAAAGCATGTGGCAATATCACCGGCGCGGCGGGGAGCTATCACATACGGCACTTTAATATCATTAACTTCCTCAAACGCCTTAACAATATCCAACACGCTGTATCCAACCCCTGTGCCGAGGTTTATTGGCGTTGCACCGGTGTTTTTCATGGCAAAATCCACCGCGCGAACGTGGCCTTTTGCCAAATCTACAACATGTATATAATCCCGCACGCCGGTTCCGTCGTGGGTATCATAATCATCACCAAACACCGACAGCTGTTTTAGCTTGCCGATAGCTACCTGTGATATGTATGGCATAAGGTTGTTGGGAATATCGTTGGGATCCTCGCCTATACGCCCGCTCACGTGAGCGCCGATGGGGTTAAAATACCGCAGCAACACCGCCGACCATTCTCCGTCCGACGCACAGGTGTCGCGCAAAATTTCCTCGGCAATATACTTCGACCGGCCATATGGGTTGGTGACTGCGCCGACCTGCATATCCTCGTGCAGCGGAGAAGGATTGTTCATGCCATAAACCGTAGCAGATGAGCTGAAAACAATACGCTTGCATCCCGCGTCCCGCATTACACGGCAAAGCGTAATGGTTCCGTTGATGTTGTTGTCATAATATTCAAGCGGCTTTTGCACCGACTCTCCCACAGCCTTCAACCCGGCAAAATGGATTACCGCATCAATGGAATGAGCGGCAAATATTTTGCGCATCCCCTCCTCATCGCGGATATCGCATTCATAAAACGGAAAATCCTTGCCCGCGATTTCCTTCACACGCACCAACGATTCCGGCTTGGAGTTGCTGTAGTTATCCACAATCACGATATCATGTCCTGCCGCCAGCATTTCTATTGTCGTATGACTGCCGATATACCCTGCTCCGCCTGTAATTAATACTGCCATTTTATACCAATTCCTTTCTTTCTCAAGCAAGTTTGTACACTGTTTTTGACACATAGTGTTCGCCCGCGCGATAAACCACCGATGGAAACGCCGGAACATTAACCGCATCGGGAAAATCCTGTGTTTCAAGACAAAATCCGCAGTGTTTTCCGTATTTCGCCCCATCTTTATAGTTATCCGACGAATCAAGCATGTTTGCGGTGTACAGCTGAACGCCGGGGCGGTCGGTGTAAATTTTCATAGCACGCCCGCTGACCGGCGCGGTGACCTCGCCGACAAGCCGGAATCCGCTGCCATCAAAAATAAAATGGTGGTCATATCCTCCGAACTGACCCAGCTGGGGATGCACCGACGTAAAACCGTCACCCAGCATACGTCCGTTGGTAAAATCGAGCGGCGTTCCCGATGTGGAAATCACCTCGCCGGTAGGGATACCGTTCGCCTGTAACGGTGTATAAAACGGCGCGTTCATTTGCAAAATATGCCCGCCGATACATCCGCTGCCATGCCCCTCAAGATTAAAATATGCGTGATTTGTAAGATTAATGACGGTATCGGCATCGCTCACAGCATCATATTCAATGGCCAGCGCATCCGCGGTGAGAATATACACGACCGTCACCGACAAATTGCCGGGAAATCCGTCGCCGCCATCGGGAATAACCTGCCGCAATGTCAGCGCCGGATTGCCGTCCCGCTCCCCTGCCTCGGCATCCATAATCCGAAAAGACAGTCCGCCTGCTCCGCTGTGCAAGTTGTTACCGTTATTGTTGTTTTCAAGCTCAATCCGCTGTCCGTTCAACTCAAATGAAGCTCCCGAAATACGGTTGCTGTTCCGCCCGACAAGCGCACCAAGATATCCCGGGTTGGTGACATATTGCTCCATCCCGCCATGCGCCAGCACTACATCGTCAATTTTTCCGTCACGGCCGGGCATGCACAGAGAGATAAGTGTCCCTCCATAATCAAGTATACCGGCTTCAAGCTTGCCGTTTGTCAGTGTATACACGCTGACACTTTCGCCGCCGGGCAATGTACCATAGCAGGTTTTTGTAATATCAGTCACAGCTTCACACTCCTTAAATTAATATCTCGATATTTTCGTCAGCCCCACAACTATCGGATGTTTTCCAAGCTCGCACACAAATTCACCGTCACGGGTTTGGCCGGCAATGGGGGTCAGCTTGTCAACGCCTGTGCGGTAAAGGCTGTGCGAGGTGAGCAGGTATGCCCCGTCATCACACGGCGCAATGTTTCGGTAATCGCCGGCAAATGTATGTGTAAACAGCTTTTCCCCACGGGAATTTACCGCCGTTACCAACCCTCCGTCGGTGTTTCCGTAATGGCGGAGCACGGTGGTAATCTGATTGGATGAAATTGAATATCCCACCAAAACATGGTCGTCAAACCCTGTTTTTTGGGGAGTGCTGCCGTTTTTGTCGGTAATCCACACACCGGTATCCCCAACAGCGGCAATTTTACCGCCGCTCATAAAAGCGGCATGAAACATGAGTATGTCGGTATCGCTCAACACCGCGGTGGGTTTATCCCTGGAAAAATCAAAATAAAGCAACGACGATTTCATTGCACCGCCCTCGCCGGTAAATCCGGTGGCAATCATAGTTTTTCCATTGTCATTAAGCTCCACATCGGTCAACCGCAGCTCGGGACTGCGCCACCGGTAATATTCCGTACCCTTGCGGTCAAAAACCGTAACCTCCGCGGCATACCCGTCGGTCGAGGTGGTCACAACAGCAAACTCGCCGTTCGAATTTACCGACGCGCTCAATATGTAATGCTGCATGGTCATGTTGATTCTGGTCGAGCCACGGGTTTCTATCCTCAATCCGGTGCCGTCAAGGTCGGCAAGCAGCGACCATCGCCCCGATGTACGCAGAAACGGTCGGGCAAATCCATGTTGGCGGCGGATTATTTCGGTGCCGCCCGTGTCATAAATAATAAACGACGTGTCTGTCAGCATTGCCGCACCGCCGGACGTTTTTTGAATAGCCGTTACCGTACCGCCCGCAATTTGAATGGGAAAATTTTCTCCGCTTGGCCGTGACGCGAATATATCCTTGAAAAAATACACCACACCGTCGGGCGCAATGCTGTCATGGTTTACCCATACTGTCAACACCATAATAATCACCGCCGCCACTATACCAAGCCGCATAAGCGTGCGTGTCATTTTTTTCATCCGGCGCACGCCGCGTTTCCCGCCCGCCGGAATTTCCTTCACCGCATCCTCTGATTCAACACCGGAAAAAGACCCTTCCTCTGATTCAGCGGGGCGGCGTACACGTATTCGGGTATAACGGTTGCGATTGGCCGTCTTTTTTGGCGGCTGTTCCGACATGATCGGCGACATAACCGGCATCCTCCTCACTCATAATAAACCTTATCAAGTATCAACGCATGCGCTGGCGCGGTATATCCCGCGTCCCCGCGATTTTTAGATTTAAGCGCAGCGGCAATGCTGTCCGCCAAACGGCGATGACTTCCGATTTCGACAAGCGTTCCCGCAAGAATTCGCACCATGTTATAAAGAAACCCGTTGGCCTGTGCGATTATGCTCACGGTGTCGCCGTCCCGCTCAACACGGCAGTCCTGCATTATACGAACGGTGTCGTCAACACTGCTTGCCGCCGAGCAAAAAGCGGCAAAATCATGTCGTCCCACTGCATCCGCCGCCGCGGCATTCATCATTGTTATATCCAGCGAATGCCGGATGTGCAGCGCGTATCTGTCCAAAAACGGATTTCGCTGCGGCGCGTTCCATATCCGGTAAATATACCGTTTTCCCGCCGCGTCATACCGCGGATGGAACTCCTGCGGCACATCGCGGCATTCGGTCACGGCGATATCCCGGGGAAGATGAGCATTGAGCGCGGACGCCAGCTTGTTGCCGCGAATCGGCGATTCGGTATTAAACGCACAGCAAAACATATCGGCGTGAACCCCGGCATCGGTACGGCTGCATCCGGTCAATCCCGACCGCGTACCGGTAACAGCTTCAATAGCATCCTGCATCCGTTGTTGCACCGTTATGCCGTTCGGCTGAACCTGCCATCCGCAATAACCGGTACCGTCATACCGCAATATCAGCATGATACGACCCACCGCGCGCACTTCCCTTCATTAAATAACACTGCTAAACACCACATTTGCGGCCAGCATTGCGGCAACCGCCGCAGACACTGCCGCCAGCGATATAAAATCGGCGCGTCTAAGCCGCAGCTGCTTCATGCGGGTTCGGCCCTCTCCGCCGCGATAGCACCGGCACTCCATAGCAATCGCCAAATCATACGCACGGCGAAAGGATGATATAAACAACGGAACAAGCACCGGAATCATTGCCTTCGCCCGCTTAATTATTCCGCCGGTATCAATGTTTGCACCGCGAGCCTTTTGCGCCGACATTATTTTGTCAGTTTCTTCAATAAGCGTGGGAATAAACCGCAACGCAATTGTCATCATCATTGCCAGCTCATGCACATTCAGCCGCACTATTTTCAGCGGACTTAGCAATCGCTCTATCGCGTCGGTCAGCGCGGTCGGAGATGTCGTGTACATCATAAGCGAGCTGCCCATTATCAGCATAATAATGCGAATAGATCCGAATACCGCGGTTATTATTCCGGTCGAGGTTATCTGAATAAACCGCCATTCGAACAGTATATCGCCCTTTGTTACATAAAAAATATTGAGCGCGGAGGTAAACAGAATAATAAAAATAATTGGCCGCATGCTCTTCAAAAACAGGCGGGCAGGCAGACGTGACAAACCAACTCCCGCAATCAGCACCACTCCCGCAATCGCAAGCCCCGCCCAATTTCGCGGGATAAACACAATGAAAATGTATATCACGGTCAATACAAGCTTCATGCGCGGGTCCATGCGGTGTATCACCGACCGTCCGGGGAAAAATTGCCCGATTGTAATATCGTTAAGCATTGCCGTCACCACCCTTCGCGGCAAGCATCGGCAACAGGTGTGTCACAGCCTGCTCCATTGTATAAACATCCGTACCCAAATCAATTCCGCGCTGTGCCAACAGCATGAAAACGCGGGTCACGGCGGGAACCGACAGTCCCATTTCCTCCAACTCTCCACCGCGGGAAAACACCTTGCGGGTATCATCAAGCATAGCCACCCGCCCATGCGACATCACCAGCACACGGTCGGCAACCCGGGCAACGTCCTCCATATTATGGGACACTAAAATAACGGTCGCGCCGCTTTCGCAGCGATAGTTTTCCACCATTTCCAAAATATTATCGCGACCGGCAGGGTCAAGCCCGGCGGTTGGTTCGTCCAAAATCAGCACCTGCGGCCGCATTGCCAGCACACCTGCAATAGCCGCACGGCGTTTTTCGCCGCCCGACAGGTCAAACGGCGATGAACTTAACAATTCTTCACGCAATCTCACGGCATGCGCGGCAGAACGAACCATCTCATCAAGCTCATCCCCGTTTTTTTCCATATTTCCGGGGCCAAAAGCTATATCCTTATACACCGTGCTTTCAAACAGCTGATGCTCGGGATATTGAAACACCAGCCCCACGCGAAATCTCACGGCGCGAATTTTTTTCGGGTCATCCCAAATATCCTTACCCTCCAGCAATATTTTGCCGGAAGTCGGGCGCAACAGCCCATTAAGCTGTTGGACAAAGGTGGATTTTCCCGAGCCGGTGTGTCCTATTATTCCAACAAATTCACCGCGGCGAATGTCAACGGAAATCTCGTCTATCGCATCCTTGCGGAACGGCGTGCCGGGCGAATAAGTGTAGCTCAATTTGTCGGTACTGATAATTATATCACCATCAGCTGATTCGGACGTTGTGTCATCCTCGGGTATGGGCGCATGCCCGCTCGCCGGCAGCAATTTTTCCAATGCATCGGCACATTCCTCGGCGGTCAGCACTCCCGGCTCAATCTGAACACCCGCTTTACGCAGCAACCCGCACAGCTCCGATGGTTGGGGCAAATCAAGCCCGACGGCATGAAGTTCCTCCGAACGGGCAAAAATTTCCCGCGGAGCACCGTCCATTATAATGCTGCCGTTGTCCATAACCACCACACGGTCGGCGGCGGCGGCTTCGTTCATATAATGCGTAATCAGCAGATCGGAAGAGCGTGGTCGCGACGCAATTTCAGCAGGGTTTCCACAACCTCCCGCCGTCCCGACGGGTCGAGCATAGCCGTGGGTTCGTCCAACACGATACAATCGGGTCGCATGGCAAGAATTCCGGCAATAGCTATGCGTTGCTTTTGACCGCCGGACAGCTTGTGCGGCGCGTGTGCGCGGTATTCCGACATGCCCACCGCCTCCAACGCATCGTCAACACGACGGCGGATTTCATCGGGTGGCACGCCGAGGTTTTCCGGCCCAAACGCCACATCCTCCTCCACAATAGATGACACCATCTGGTTATCGGGATTTTGCAAAACCAACCCGACAGTGCGGCGGATTTCATATGAGCTTTCGTCATCGGCGGTGTCCATTCCCCGCACCAAAACCTGCCCGCCGGTAGGCAGCAGCAGCGCGTTAAAATGCCGCGCAAGGGTCGATTTTCCCGACCCGTTATGCCCCACTATCGCCACGAATTCGCCCGCAAAAATCGACAAATCCACTCCGTTCAAAATAATCGGAGTGGCCTCGGAGACTTCCTCCGGCTTGTTCTGTTCCGCCGAAATTTCCTCATATTTAAAGCGCAGCTCCCGCGCTAAAATAAACGCTTCTCTCTCTTTTTCCAACTCAGAAACTGCCTCCTTTGAAGTTATAAACTCCATATCGCCGTCGCTCCGCAGGGAAGCGCACGTGATGTGCCTTCCACAGGTATACCTATTTCGTCACTGTGAACCGAACCACCGAATCGCGGACAAAGCAGCGCATCCAGCATATATCCCATCACCGACGGCGACAAACCGGCGGAATATGAATTGACCGCAAAAAACAGGGGGTTATCCGACACAAGCCCGGCACATTCCTCCAATAGCGGATAAATCTGTTCCTCCAACTTCCAAACCTCGCCGCCCGGACCGCGCCCATATGACGGAGGATCCATGACTATCCCGTCATAGTGGTTGCCCCGCCGCAGCTCCCGCCGCACAAATTTCACACAATCGTCCACAATCCATCGCACAGGATGGTCAGCTAATCCCGAAAAACCGGCGTTGTCACGTCCCCACGAAACCATTCCCTTTGCCGCGTCAACGTGGGTAACACTCGCGCCGGCGGCGGCACATGCCAATGTTGCCGCACCGGTATATCCAAACAAATTAAGCACCTTAACCTCTTCGCCGTGCCGCTCTTTTACTCTTGCGGAAATAAGCGCGGACATGCCGTCCCAATTCACTGCCTGTTCCGGAAAAAGCCCGGTATGCTTGAACCCCATCGGCTTCAGCGCAAACGTCAGCTTGTTTTCAACACCGGCGAGCGGGTAGGTAATTTTCCACAAATCGGGAACAGGACGAAAACACTCCCATTTCCCGCCGCCGCCCGAAGAACGAAGATATCGCGCGTGTGCTTTTTTCCACGCGGGATGATTCGCCGGCGTTTTCCAAATCACCTGCGGGTCGGGGCGAATGAGAATAATATCTCCCCATCTTTCCAAACGGTTGCCGTCGGTGGCATCCAGCAACACATAATCATTCCATCTATTGGCAAACCGCATGGCAATTCTCCCTCATTTAACCCAATTTTTTAGTAATAGCATCGGTCAGCTCGTTCGCCACTTTTTCAATGGCGCCAGCATCACTGCCTTCAACCATTACGCGGATAATCGGCTCGGTTCCCGAAACACGAACCAGCACACGGCCTTCACGTCCCAACCCGTCACCGGCTGTTTTAATCACCGCCGCAAGTTCTTCATCCTCATTAAACCGCGCCTTGGCGGCGGTATCAGCCTTTACACTTTTCATCACCTGCGGGAACCGCTTCATAAGACCGCCAAGCTCGGACATTTTTTTGCCCTGTTCGCGGCAGGAAGCCAGCATTTGCACTGCTGTGAGCTGACCGTCGCCGGTGGTGGCATAATGGCGGAATATAACATGTCCCGACTGCTCGCCGCCGATAGCATACCCGCTGCGGCGCATTTCCTCAAGCACGTACCGGTCGCCGACCTTGGTGGTCACAGGCAAAATTCCGGCTTCTTCAAAATAGCGGAACAGTCCGAGATTTGACATAACGGTAACCACCGCCGCGCCGCCGTCCAGCTTGGCTTTGGAGTGGAGGCTGGTGGCAAGAATCGCAATAATCTGGTCGCCATCCACCAGCCCGCCCTTTTCGTCCACAGCAAGGCAACGGTCCGCGTCGCCGTCAAAGGCGATTCCGGCATCAAAATCCAGCTTGCTCACTATTTCGGAAAGGCGGCTTATATGTGTAGAGCCGCAGCCCTCGTTGATATTTATGCCATCGGGATGATCACTGAGGAACATGCAATCGGCACCCAACGCGGGGAAAAGCAGCCGCGCGGTTTCGCTCGCCGCACCGTTGGCACAGTCTATGGCAAGCTTCATGCCGTGAAGGCTTACATTCGTGGTGGATTTGATGTATTTTACATAATCCTCAACAGCACTCTTGCACCGTGTTACACGGCCGATTTTGCCGCCGGTCGGAGCAGAGGGTTTGCGTGTGCCGTCCAACACAATTTCTTCTATCTCATTTTCAAGCGCGTCGGACAGCTTATAACCCTCGCTGTTAAATATTTTCAGCCCGTTGTATTCACAGGGATTGTGTGACGCGGATATCATTATGCTCGCATCGGCTTTGTACAAGCAGGTGAGATACGCCACCGCCGGAGTGGGAACAAATCCCAAGGTTATAACATCGGCGCCGACCGAACAAAGTCCGGCGGTCAAGGCGGCTTCCAGCATGTCGGATGACACGCGGGTATCCTTGCCAATCAACACGCGCGGACGGCGGCGTTGCACATCAATAAGCACCATCGCGGCCGCACGGCCGATAGACATTGCCAGTTCACAGCTAAGCTCGGTATTGGCGACCCCGCGAGCACCATCGGTTCCAAAAATTCTTCCCATAATTATTTCCATACCTTTCTTTTTATGACTGTCAAGTAAGCAGTGTTTAAAACATACTGTTTTAAAATAACAAAAGGATGACAGGCTAAGGTGTATAGTGGTAGATGTTCTGCGGTGCTATTTTCCATTTTTGACACAACCGCAATGCATGATGCGGCCGCAATGGCGAAAAGAACACCTTTTGGCCACTTCTTTTAAAACAGAGATTGTTGTTCGCTCGGATTTTGTACCGCGGCATTAGGCGCCTTCATGCCGAGATGAGTGTACGCTGCCGGCAGCATAATACGTCCGCGCGGTGTGCGGGAAATAAATCCCAGCTGCATCAAATATGGTTCGTACACATCTTCAATAGTCACCGACTCCTCGCCAATAACCGCCGCGAGCGTGTCAAGCCCCACCGGTCCGCCGCCATAATGAGTTACCATCGCCTGCAACATCCGCCGGTCGGTCATATCAAGCCCCAGCTCATCAATTTCCAGCCGTCCGAGCGCCTGCTGCGCCGCCTCCAAGGTTATACCGCCGCCGGTGATAACCTGTGCAAAATCCCGCACACGTTTGAGAAGCCGGTTTGCAATACGCGGAGTTCCCCGGGCACGTGACGCAATTTCCAACGAGCCGTCCCCGTCACATTCTATATCCAATATACGTGCACTGCGCCGAACTATAAGTGCAAGCTCCTCCGGTGTATACATTTCCAGCCGCATCGTCATCCCGAACCGGTCACGAAGCGGGGCGGAAAGCTGTCCGGCACGAGTGGTTGCCCCGACAAGTGTAAAGTGCTCCAGCGGAAGATGATATGACGTCGCGCCCTGACCCTTGCCGTTCATAATATCTATGGAAAAATCCTCCATCGCCGGATATAAAATTTCCTCAACAGTGCGGGGGAGACGGTGAATTTCATCAATAAACAGCACATCTCCCTCCCGGAGATTGGTAAGCTGGGCGGCAAGATCTCCGGGACGTTCCATCGCCGGGCCGGATGTGATGAGAATATTCCCCCGCATTTCGGTCGCTATAATAGACGCAAGTGTGGTTTTTCCAAGTCCCGGAGGGCCATATAACAAAACGTGGTCAAGTGGTTCATTCCGTTGTTTTGCCGCATCCATAAATACCGACAAATTTTCCTTCACCTTTGTCTGCCCGACATATTCGGACAGCGTTCGGGGACGAAGCGGATTTTCGCCGTCATCCTCCGAAATATATTCGGTGGAAACCAACCGGTTTTCAAAATCAGTTTCCTGCTGCCATTGTTCCTCCACGGATTATCACGCTTCCCTTCCCAAAAATATACGTTATCCATTTATTTCCGCGCAAGCGATTTCAACGATTCGCGAACCAGCTGTTCCACCGGCATTGCGCTGTCCAGCCGTCCCACCGCGACCGAAGCCTCGCCCGGTGTGAAGCCCAAAACGGTCAGCGCCTGCACAGCTTCCGCCGCGTTGCCCGCCGCCGGCATTCCGCCCGGCACAACCCCATCGCCCGGCATCGGCGGAACAAATCCGCCATCGGAGGTTTGAAGAGCGGTCATTTTATCTTTAAGCTCCAAAATTATTCGTTGGGCAAGCTTTGGCCCGACACCCTGCGCGCGGGTAATAGTTTTAAAATCTCCGCCTGCAACCGCCAACGCGACACGCTCGGGAGTCATCTCTGACAAGATAGAAATTGCCGCCTTTGGCCCAACACCGCTCACCGATGTAAGCTGGCGGAATATCCGCAGTTCATTCTGCTCGGAAAAGCCGAAAATTTCAATATTATCCTCCCGAACATTCATCATGGTATACAGCATAACATCGCTGCCGATTGAGGGCAAACTTCGTGCCGTCGTCATCGTAATATTACACTTGAACCCAACCCCGCCGCATTCAACAACCGCAACGCCCGGTTCCACGTGAAACAATTCACCGCGCAAGCTGTAAAGCATTATTTTTTCCTTCTTTCTCTAACCATATTTTGCATCCGAATCGCGCCGCCGGTTTGGGCATGACAAATAGCAATTGCCAATGCATCCGCCGCATCATCGGGACGCGGAACCTTCTCAAGCCGAAGCAGCCGTCGAGTCATCTCCATAACCTGCGGTTTTTCCGCCTTTCCATATCCGGTTACCGCCGATTTCACCTGCAACGGAGTATATTCAAAAACAGGTATTTTATTTTGCACCGCCGCCAGCACTATCACGCCGCGAGCCTGTGCGACATCAATTGCCGTTTTTTGGTTGGTGGTAAAAAACAACTTTTCTATCGCTATCACCTCGGGGCGGATTTTCTTAATAATCAAATCCATTTCCGCATAAATTATTTCCAGCCGACGGAAAAACGGCATCCCCGCCGGAGTAGTAACGGCACCATATTCTATCAAATCAAACCGGCCGCGGTTTTGAACAACCCCGCCCCATCCGACAATCGCATACCCCGGGTCAATTCCCAATATTACCATAATTTATAGTACAGCCCTTCTTGATTTTTCAAAAAATAATATACCTTCTCGAATTTGAGACGAGATTGGCATCTCACAAACAACCGCTTCGGTGGTTGTTTAAAAATGCATTTGCATTTTTTCCATCCTGTCATTCTAAGCAACACGAAGAATCTTTGTTCTATATTACAAGAAGGTTCAATGCACCTGTATTTCAACACCGCAACATAGCTTTTGTTGACATTATACCATGAAATTATCGCCACGACAATACACTTTTTTACAATTAAGTAAGTGGTAAATAAATCTGTCATACAGACTTACAAAGCAAATTTTCGGTAAAGTGTCTGAAATTTCGAGGTAATCCCTCCGGATTGGCGAGGAATTTCGAGTGATTTGCCGAAAATTTGACCATGAAGATGTGCGGCGTGTTTTATTCACCGCTTACTTAAAACCCGCATATATTTTATTCACAAAAAAATATGCGGTAATTTTATATAAATTCACTTTTGTACAGTTGCTTTTTTACTTATATTTATGTTATAATGGTTTATAAATGTCATTTACTGTATATGTATCAATATATTTTAATTTTTTTACTTGATTTACGGGTTGTTTTTAAAAGAAAGGTTGAGTCAATTAATGGAATCGTTCGTGGAGGCATGGTCCGGTGTTTTGCAGCATTTGCGAAAACAGGATAACATAAGCGAGGCGGGATACAACGTATGGATCAGCTGTATTGAGCCGCGTGGTATTGAAAATGGCAGTGCGGTGCTGTTTGTCAACACCAATTTTCAACGCAAAATTATTAACGAACATTATGCTCCCAAGATTACCGAGGCGTTGGAGCATGTTTTAGGTATACCGCTTGGAATAAATATTGTGTCCGGCGAAGATACCGATATTGTCGGCGATGATATCCAACTCACTACCGACAGCGGCGAAGGGGTCAGTGCGGAAAATTTGTACGGCCGTGTCGCAAATGATTATGAATATTCATTCGAAAATTTTATTGTAGGCCCGTCAAATAAATTTGCACATGCCGCTTCTCAAGCCGTGGCAAGCAAACCCGCCGGACACTATAATCCTCTTTTCATTCACGGCGGCTCGGGACTTGGAAAAACGCACCTGCTTCTCGCTATTTGCAACGAGATAAATAAAAATAATCCGGAATTTAATATTTTATACACCAAAGGCGAATATATTACTAATGAGCTTATCGTTGCCATTGAAAACGGAACTACGCCAGAATTCCGTGCAAAATATCGGCAGGTGGATGTTCTTTTGGTGGATGATATCCAGTTTATCGCCGGTAAAATGTCCACGCAGGAGGAATTTTTCCACACCTTCGACACATTGCATCAATCCGGCAAGCAAATTGTATTGACATCCGACCGCCCTCCGCGTGAAATTTCCACGCTTGAGGATCGGCTTCGTAATAGATTTGAGATGGGACTTATTGCTGATATCCAACCGCCGGATATCGAAACCCGTATCGCTATTATCCGCCGTAAGGCTCATTTGATTGATCTCTCTCTTCCCGATAATGTTGCCGAATATATCGCCAACCAGCTTAAAAATAATGTTCGTCAGCTGGAGGGCGCTGTCAAAAATATTCGTGCACAATTCCTGCTGTCGGGCGAAAACCCCACCTTGATTACTGCACAAAACGCCATCAGAGATATCCGCGCCGATATACAGCCTGTCCCGGTTACGGTTGACCGTATCATCAACGAAGTGTCCCGTACAATGAACGTTACCCCCGATGACATTCGTTCCTCCAAGCGTATGGCGGCAATATCCCACGCGCGGCAGGTTGCTGTATACGTTGTTCGTGAAATTACCGGACTTCCCATGAAATCTATTGGTGCCGAATTTGGTACGCGTGACCATTCCACCATTGTATACGCTTTACAGCGTGTTGAGGACCGTATGGCAAAGGATGTTTCGTTCAAGGGTATGGTTCTCGATATTGTAAAAAATATCCAAAATTTCTGAATCCATCGCCATTACCGCTTTTTGCGGGCACATTTCCCGTAACTTGTTATTCTGAGCCTGCGAAGAATCTTTGTTTCATATTTCGGGGATGTTCAATACATACACAGGATTCATCCCACTTTTTATTACCTTATTAATGAAGTAATTTCTTCCGGAAAATTTCAACTTATTTTCAACTTTCCACTTACATTTTTCCACATCAATGTCGAAAAATAAATTAAGTTTTCACATTTCAACATTTTTTTCCATACGCTTTTAACACAGGGTGACTCCCCGCCGACCCGCTTACAATATGGGAAAAATGACGATTTAAACTTATTCACAGCCTCTACTACTACGGCTAAATATAAATACTTCCTACATGCGTTGTAGGTTATAAAAAACGACTTTTTTGAAGGGATGAGATTTAAAAATGAAGGTTGCATGTGAAAAACATATATTATTGGAGGCACTCACAAATGTTCAACATGCCGTGTCGGCAAAATCTACTCTTCCGACCCTGGAGGGTATATTACTCCGCGCGTCGGGTTCATCACTCTACCTTGTGGGATATGATTTGAGTATCGGCATAACCACCACTATTGAAGCCGAGGTGTCTGAGCCGGGCGAAATTGTGCTTACTGCAAAGCTTATTTGTGAAATTGTCAGAAAAATGCCGGATGACATTGTATACATCAGCGTGGATGATAAATTTACCGCGGTAATTAAATGTGCGGACGTTTCATTCACGCTTATCGGCATTTCCGCAATGGAATATCCGGAACTTCCATCGGTCAATGACGGTATTGGAATCACATTGCCGCAAAATACTCTTAAAAGTATGATCAGTCAAACGTTATTTGCCGTTGCTCAAAGTGACGAACGTCCGGTACACACCGGCGTGTTGTTTGAAATTGAACCCGGCACACTCCGCCTTGTCGCAGTGGACGGCTCGCGGCTGGCGATACGGTGTGAAAAGGTTAACTGCAACGAAACTATGCATTTTATTGTACCAGGTAAGACAATGAACGAAATTCGCAGTCTTATGTCCGATGAGAACTCTCCGATATCACTCGCGGTGGGACAACGCCATGTTGTTATGGAAATTGACGGATATGCCGTTATTTCCCGATTGCTGGAAGGGGAATTTCTTCCATATCGCAAGGCTGTTCCCCAAAATGTCACCACCACAGTAAAAATTAACACACGCGAATTTATTTCGGCGGTGGAACGTGCGGCGCTTGTTATCAGCGACCGTGTAAAATCGCCGCTTTTATGTGAATTTAAGGATAATCGTGTTGTGGTATCCTGTACAACATCTCTCGGCAGCGTTGTTGATAATGTTTCGGCGCGTATCGACAACAGCGAAGAGGAAATGGGATTTAACAGCAAATTTTTGCTGGACGCGCTTAAAAATACCGACACCGATGAAATTCGTATCGAGCTTTGCGGGTCGTTGTCGCCCATGAAGATACTTCCGCTTGAGGGAGAAGATTTCTTATTCCTTGTCCTTCCTGTGAGATTAAAAAAAGGCTAAAAGGTGGTTATAATTACGGAAAAAATTAAAATCGACACGCCGTTTATACGGTTGGATTCATTTTTGAAGCTTGCCGGAATGGCTTTGACCGGCGGACAGGCAAAAGTTGTTATACAAGGCGGCGAGGTTAATGTTGACGGCGGAATTTGCACCGCGCGCGGCAAAAAGCTTGTTTCGGGATGTGTTGTCAGCTATAACGGCGAAAGTGCCGAGGTTGCTTGTACGGCTGATTAATCATATGCGGTAATAACCGCGATAATGTCAGTTTTTACAATTTATTTTTTATATTAGGGCGAGGTGAAGAAAAATTCTGGTGCACGGTTTGCGGTATTCCGGATTTCGCAATCTGGAGGATGGGGAATTTCTTCCGTCGCCGGGGATTAATATTATTTATGGTGATAACGCGCAGGGTAAAACTAATTTAGTCGAAGCATTGTGGCTGTTTACCGGCGGTAAAAGCTTTCGCGGTGCCAAGGATAGTGAGCTGGTGCGTTTCGAAAGAGATAAAGCAGTGCTGACACTTGATTTTAATGCCCAAAACAGACGTCAACAGGCAGAAATTTCCATATTGGGACGTCGGTCGGCGGTGCTTGGGGGAATAAAACTTCCATCAGCAACGGCACTTGCGGGAGTTTTCGGCGCGGTAGTATTTTCGCCGGCACATCTCACGCTTATTGAAGGCGGACCGGAGGAACGTCGGCGGTTTATTGACATGGCATATTGCCAGCTGCGGCCGGGATATATGAAAATACTGTCTGATTTCAACCGGGCGTTGGCTCAACGAAACGCGTTGCTCCGCCGTGCGGGTGAAAGAAACGGCCGGATGCCTATGGGTGATTTACTGGATACATGGGATGAAAAATTGGCGCACAGCGGTGCACAGGTATGTACCGCCCGCGCTGCTTATATACGTAAGCTGACGGGACCTGTTTCCGAGGTTTATGACGGAATTGCGAACCGAACCGAGAGTATGACGGTTCACTATGATTCCTTTGCGGATCAGGATGTTGAGTCTTTTTCAAATATACCCGAATTGTCAAAGTTGTTGTTGACACTTTTGCGCGAAACGCGTGAAACGGATTTTTCGGCGGGATATACCACGGTTGGGCCGCACCGTGACAATCTTGTGGTATGTATCGATGGACTTGATGCGCGGAAATATGGGTCGCAGGGACAAAAACGGTCGGCAGTGCTGGCACTTAAACTTGCCGAGGCGGCGGTGTTGCGGCGGGTCACGGGCGAAAGTCCGGTGGCGTTGCTTGACGATGTTGTGAGCGAGCTTGATGTTCACCGGCAGGATTATATTTTGAACCATCTTGGGGGATGGCAGGTGTTTTTGACATGCTGTGACCCTGCGGCGGTTCAGCGTATGACCGGAGGAAGTGCATTCTGCATGAAAAAGGGATTTTTGAAAGAAGGATAATATGTTTTTGCATTTGGGACGGGACATTGTGATAAGACATCGTGATATCATCGGGATTTTTAATATGGAAACCTCCACTGTGTCGGGACATTCAAAACGGTTTTTGGCGGATGCCCAAAAGGGCGGGCGGGTTGTTAATGTGTGTGAGGAGAAATTGCCGGCCGCGTTTGCGGTTTGTGAAAATTCTGAGCAAGGTGAAACGGTATATATTTCACAAATTTCGTCGGCGACATTGCTGAACCGCGTCAGGAAAAAAGCCGTTTTTTAGATAAGTGATGAATAAATTTGGCACGATGTCTGATTTATTCACCGCTTACATTAGATAGTTATATTGCTTAAAAGAATTTGCACAGAAAGGAACTTGCGGATATGGATATGGAAAACGAAGTGTTTGATTCTGGTGTAACCGGAATTGAAAACCAGCCTGCTTATGACGAAAGTCAGATTCAGGTTTTGGAAGGATTGGAGGCTGTTCGCAAACGTCCGGGTATGTATATCGGCTCCACCGGGCCAAAAGGTCTCCACCATTTGGTGTATGAAATTGTGGATAACTCTATTGATGAAGCGTTGGCGGGTTTTTGTACCGACATCAACGTTAATATTTTGCCGGAAAATATTATAGAAGTGCGCGACAACGGACGCGGTATCCCGGTCGGAATTAATGAAAAACTGGGCATTCCTACCGTTACGGTGGTGTTGACGGTGCTACATGCCGGCGGTAAATTCGGCGGCAGCGGGTACAAAGTATCGGGAGGATTGCACGGCGTTGGTTCATCGGTTGTTAACGCCTTGTCGGAATGGCTTGAGGTGGAAATTTCCCGCGACGGAAAAATTTATGCCCAGCGGTTTGAACGCGGTATTATCGCTGCCGAATTGACGGTAATCGGTGAAAGCACCTGTGACGGAACGTTGATTCGGTTTAAAGCGGACGCGGATGTTTTCAATGAAACTACCGAATATGAATTTGACGTGCTGCAAAAACGGCTTAGAGAGCAAGCTTTCCTTAACGCCGGTCTTATGATCAGGCTGAATGACCTGCGCAATTCCGAAGCCGAGGTGCAGAAGGAATATTGTTATGAAGGCGGTATTTCCTCTTTTGTGGAATACATGAACAAAACGCGCGGACACCAGGTATTGCATCCGCAGGTAGTGCACATTTCCTCCACAAACGGAGACAGTCACGCCGAGGTCGCACTTCAGTACAATGACAGCTATAACGAAACTATTGTATCGTTTGCTAATAATATTCATACAGTGGACGGCGGTACTCATGAAACCAGCTTTAAAACCGCGATTACACGTATTTTGAACGATTATGCGCGGCGGCACAATATGCTCAAGGAGGGCGACAGCGCGCTCAAGGGCGATGATGTTCGTGAAGGCTTGACTGCTGTTATCAGTGTTAAGCTCAAGGATGCGCAGTTTGAAGGACAGACTAAGGCGAAATTGGGCAATACGTCAATAGGTACAATGGTAAACGGGCTGCTCAACGAAAAGCTTGTGCCGCATTTGGAGGAAAATCCGGCGGTAGCGCGCGGGATTTTGGAAAAATCAATTAATGCCGCACGGGTGCGGGAAGCGGCACAAAAGGCGCGGGAGCTGGCACGGAAAAAGAGCGGGCTTGGCTCGACACGTATGCCGGAAAAGCTTGCCGACTGTATTTGGAACGATTGCGAACGAACCGAATTGTATATAGTTGAGGGAGATTCCGCGGGTGGTTCGGCGATTCAGGGACGTGACCGTAATTTTCAGGCGATTCTTCCGCTGTGGGGTAAGATGCTCAACGTGGAAAAGGCGCGGCTGGACAGAGTTTATGGCAATGAAAAGCTGGTTCCAATTGTGGTTGCGCTTGGATGCGGTATCGGCGATGATTTTGATTTGTCAAAGCTGCGGTATGGTAAAATTATTATAATGGCGGATGCTGACGTTGACGGCTCGCATATTCGTACACTGTTGCTGACATTTTTCTTCCGGTATATGCGCCCGTTGGTTGATGCGGGACATGTGTATATTGCTCAGCCGCCGTTGTTTAAAGTGTCGCGCAACAAACAGGTTTATTACGCCTTTAATGAGGAGGAACGCGCTCGTTATTCCGAAGAGCTTGGCGGAAATCCCGATATCCAGCGGTATAAAGGTCTTGGTGAAATGGATCCGGAACAGCTGTGGGAAACCACTATGGACCCCGCCTTCCGGACTATGCTTAGGGTTGAGCTGGAGGACGCTGCCGCAGCGGATGAGGTTTTCAGCATCCTTATGGGTGATAAGGTTGAGCCGCGGCGTGAGTTTATTGAGAAAAACGCCAGGTACGCGGTTAATTTGGATGTTTAGGGCTTGTTTAAAAACTTCACGTGTGCAGATTTTTGAGCGAATTTTTCGTCGCGCAAGGCGAATTTTCGCAGAAATGATTCCGCATTTCAAGGAGATTTAACACAGTGTGACAGAAAATTTGCCAAAAAGATTTACGTATAGGGGTTTTTAAACAAGCCCTGGAGGAATGAGTTTTTATGAGTGATTTACAGCCGGTTTTTTCCGGTGAATACAGCTTGACGCGCGATGAAATTCGTCGGGTGCTGGTTTCCACCGCACGCCGGCCGGGCAAGGTTCGCATGCGGATTCAAACAGTGCTTTTGTTGCTTGTCGCGGTGTTCGGGATTATCAGCTTTTTTGTTTTTGAACCACATGAAAAGCGGTCGCTTGTTACATCGATTATTGCGGTAATTGTGCTGGCGGTAATGCGGCTTTTGCCGGGATGGTATTTTTGGTACGAAGCGGGGAATATTGAAAAGAGTCTTTCTTCGACCAAGCTGACGGTATATCCCGAGCGGGTTGTGTTTGACGGTGAGGTTCCGCGGTCGTTGCCGGTTGAGAAATGCGTCCTGGTAAAATCAGAATTTGACGATTTGATGGTTTTAAGCATCGGCAGTGAATCGGTGGGCATGCCGCGGCGGGTTATGACTGCGGAGCAATGGGACACGGTGAAGGTAATGTTCAGCCGCGAAATTGATTGACAGAGGTGGAGCTGAAAATGAGCTATAACACTCAGCTGGGCGAGGTTGAAGTGAAGGTGAAGCCGACGACGGCAGAATATCGTACCGCCGCGCTTGTTGTTTCGCGGCGAATCGGCACTTTGCGCTCGTTGCCGCCGGTTTTGCTGGTGGTAATCGCGCTGCTTATTGGCGGAATATGGACAGCCGGATGGTTCAAAACGCAGTCAGTTGCCATTCCTGTTTTAATATTTGCGTTATGCGCTGTGTTGTTTGTAATATTCTTTATCATCGAACCATATAACATCGCCAAACGGGCGAAAACCGGATTCGCGTTCCAGCAATATCTGACGGAAAACGGAAAGCTTTTTTTCGGTGCCGATGAGATTGTAACCGTTATTGACCAGCCGGAATTTAAAGCCGTTGAGCCATATGCGCTTATGGGCGAATGCGTGGAATTGCCCGCAATGTTTGTTATTGTCCGCGGACGTGAGCGGATGTCGGTCATTCCAAAACGGTGCCTGCCTGGCGGGCACGCGGACGAAATATCGGAACATTTGCGGCACACCTTTTCCCGCCGGTACCGCAAAATGCGCGGATGGATTTTTTAAGCAAGGGGGCAAAACCTGTGGAGCACAATAACGATGCGTTGCTGACCGTCAGCGTCCTTGTCACGCGTGAGGAATACAGCGCGGCGGCAGCGCACATGCGGCGGCGTAAATATGCGGACGGATTTTCGCCGGCTTTGCTGGGAGGGACTATGCTGGGCATTCTTGCTGTTGTGGGAATGTTTTTTGGAGAAGGTATCGGGTTTACGCTTCCGTCGGCGATATGCCTGCTGGCTGCGGGAGTATTTTTACTGTGTTATGATATGATTTTTGCGCCAATGATTGCCGGCGTTTCCGCCGCGCGGGAATATGATGAGCGTACCGACTTGAAAATGGCGGGATATTATGAATTTTATACCGATAAAATTGTGGTGCGTACCGGATATGTTACCGGCACGCTGCCATTGGACCGGATGACGGTATGCAGTGAAATGCCGTCCATGTTTTTGATTCGCTTCGGGTCGGAATTCTTGTTTGCTGTCCCAAAACGGTTGTTGGAGGACGGACAGGATGAAACAATGAGGAAAATATTACAAAAAGTATAACTTACAATTAATATACGAAAAGGAGGGGCGCTATGAGTGATAGTTTTGGTACATATCCTACCGTCGAAGTGATGGAAAACAGAGAGCCGGGCGCCATCCCCATTACCTTTGACGTGGATTTGAGACGTGACGAATTTGTGCAGTTCAGCAAGATTATGACGCGGGTGTCAAGCCCGCAGCCGCGCGGCGGCATTTTTAGAGGCAGGTCAAGGATAGGTATGTTTATTCCGGCGGTTATTTGTATCGCTTTTGTGGCGGAACAGTGGCGGACATCCGGCGAGATTAATTCATTTCTTTTGGCCTTGTTTTTTATTTATGTGTTGTCGTGTATATTCAGCTTGGTCGCGTTGCCGCGCAGACTCGCCGCACAAGCACAGAGGGATTATGACGAAGTGCTGCTTAATGGACAAACATATTTCGGGCGGGTTATGATTTTTCCAAACCGCGTGGAAAAACACAGCAAACGAAACAATGTTACAATTATGTTTAACAGTGATGCCGTATATCTGGAAATGCGGGATATGATTGTTTTCTCCTCTCCCGGTCATCCGTCCATAATTATTCCGGCACGGTGTATATCCGGAGAAACGGCGGCCGAAATCCGCAAACTCGCGGTGGCGGGTATTTCGCAGGAATATGCCAGGCGCGTGTGGATAAAATCGGAATTTATGTCTGTTTATGAAGGGGCAATTGCTCCGCCGGTGATGCCATCGGATGACGATGATTTGCCGTCGGTCAATGTATACGTAGGGTATACTAAATCCGAGTTTTACTCTCAGGCGATTGAGGGCGGGTTTCGAATGTTTTCCGACAAGCTGATACTTTACTGTGTTTTTGCGTTGGGCGTGTCGATTTATACCTTCATGACTGCCGAGATTTTTCTTGCCGTTGCCGCTTTTCCGCTGTCGCTCGCTGCGATTATGGCAGGTGTGTTGATTCGGCGGTTTATGTGGGTGTCAAGGGAATGGCAAGCTTATGAGGATGATGGCATCAATTTTACTATGAGAGCAAATGAAGCGGGATTTATTTTTCGGATGTACGACCGCGATATGCCGGTGTTTGTCGCGTGGCAAATGATGCACAGAGCGGTGGAACGACCGTCATATATGGAATTTTATTTTTCCGATCAGATACTCCGCGTCCCAAAGCGGTGTATGAACGATACTGTTATCAGCGAGATTCGTGAGCTGACAAACAGAAACCTTAACATTAAGAGATGATTAACTTAGGCAATTGAAAGGGGCTTGAAACATATGGACGAGCAGAAAACAACCGATATACAAGAGGATGCCATCAGCGGGGGAAACAGGGTAATCGGGGTGGAGCTTGAGAAAGAAATGAAAAAAAGCTTTCTTGATTATTCCATGTCGGTAATAGTTTCGCGCGCGCTTCCCGATGTGCGCGACGGACTTAAACCAGTGCACCGCCGCATTTTGTATACCATGCATGAAAACGGTCTGACACCGGACAAAGCATATCGTAAGTGTGCCGACACCGTTGGTTCGGTGCTGGGACGGTATCATCCGCATGGTGACGCGTCGGTTTATGATGCGATGGTGCGTATGGCGCAGGATTTTTCATTGAGATATCCGCTTATTGACGGTCATGGCAACTTCGGTTCCATCGACGGTCATCCGGCGGCGGCTTACCGGTATACCGAGTCACGTATGAACCGTATGTCGCTTGACATGCTTGCCGATATTGAAAAAGATACCGTGGAATTTGAGTGGAACTATGACGAGCGGCTTAAGATGCCGAGCGTTCTCCCCTCGCGGTTTCCGAATCTGCTTGTAAATGGGTCTACCGGTATTGCGGTCGGTATGGCAACAAATATTCCGCCGCACAATCTTTGTGAGGTTATTGACGGAATTTGCTTGCTTATTGACAACCCCGAGGCCGACATGATTGATATAATGGAGCATATCAAAGGTCCGGATTTTCCGACCGGCGGCACTATTATGGGATATTCGGGAATCCGTTCGGCGTATGCGACCGGCCGCGGCCGTGTAATTGTCAGGGCACGTACCGAAATTGAGGAGCACCAGAACGGGAAATTCAGAATTGTTATCACCGAAATTCCATATATGGTCAACAAGCTCAATCTTGTTAAATCTATTATAGAGCTGTCGGACGAAAAACGCGTTGAGGGAATTGTCGATGTTGTTGACCATTCCAGCCGTGAAGGTATGCGGGTGGTTATCGACCTGCGCCGTGACGCAAATCCGCAGGTCGTGCTTAATCAGCTGTATACATATACTCAAATGCAAACGACCTTTGGTGTTATTATGCTGGCGTTGGTTGACGGTGTGCCGCGCGTGCTCACTCTCAAGCAAATGCTGGAGGAGTATATTAAATATCAAAGCGAGGTTGTTACCCGCCGCACCTTGTTCGAGCTGAAAAAAGCCAAGGAACGCGCGCATATTTTGGAAGCTCTCAAAATTGCGAGCGATTTTGTTGACGAGGTTATCAGCATTATCCGCGGTTCGTCCGATATTCCCGAGGCAAGGGAGCGGTTGTGTGAACGGTTTGGATTTGATGCTGTGCAGGTTGATGCTATTGTTAAAATGCGTCTTGGACAGCTGTCCGGACTTGAACGCCAAAAGATTGAAAATGAATTGGCGGGGTTGATGGAACGCATTAACGAGCTGGAAGGAATTTTGGCGGATGACGCCAAAATCCGGGCTATTGTAAGAGAAGAAGCGTTGAGAATGAGGGACAAATTCGGCGATGAGCGCCGTACCGATATTTCGCCGGTTTCGGGCGAGGTTGATATTGAGGACCTTATTCCGGTGGAGGAAAGTGTGCTCACGCTGACACGGTTTGGATATATAAAACGCCAGCCGGTAGATTTGTACAAAGCACAGCATCGCGGCGGTCGCGGAATCATTGGCATGTCCACGCGGGAAGAGGATTTCACCGAAACCATGTTTATTTGTTCCAGCCACGATTATGTTATGTTTTTCACCTCTGCCGGCAGAGTGTATCGCTTGAAATGCTATGAGGTTCCGGAAGGCGGGCGCACCGCGAAGGGTGTGAATGTGGTGAATCTGCTGCCGCTTGAAGCGGAGGAAAAGGTTACCGCCATGATTCGTGTGTCGGAATTTGAGGAAGACCACTATCTCTGCATGGTGACCCGTTGCGGCATTATCAAACGCACCCGGCTGAATGCATATTCAAATGTGCGCAAAAACGGACTTATTGCCATCGGTTTGGATGAGGGAGATGAGCTGGTTTGGGTAAGGCTCACCGACGGATATCAGACACTTATTATCGGCACAAAAAAAGGCATGGCTATTCGTTTTAATGAAAATGACGCTCGCGTGCTGGGCCGTACCGCGCGCGGAGTGCGGGCTATTCGCATGGCGGAGGGTGATGAGGTTGTCGGCATGTCGGTATGCCGTCCCGGCGGAATGCTGCTTACTGTTACCGAAACCGGATATGGCCGCCGCAGCTCGGTCGAGGATTATCGTCTGCAATATCGCGGAGGTAAGGGAATTACCAATTATCACACCGCAAAAACTGGTGATGTTGCCGCAATTAAGGTCGTGGACGATGAAGATGATATCATCATCATTACGGCAGACGGCATAGTTATCCGCACCGCCGCGTTGGAGGTTCGCGAATGCCGCCGTCCGTCCAAGGGCGTGCGTGTAATGCGAATCGCGGACGGTGCACGAATTGTGTCATTGGCACGTGCGCCTAAGGAAGAGGCAGTAGATGAGACATCTGTGGATGGTGAGGAAACTGTGAACGAAGTGACAGCTGAAGTCTCTGCTGAGGTTGTTGACAAAGTTGAGGAAAATCCCGCGACAGAGGAATAGAGTTATAAATTGGAGTGAGTAAATATGGAAAACGAAGTTTTCCATACTTGGGAATGCAAGCTAAAGTTTGGGAGTCTTTCGGGTCTAAACAACCCGAATCTCGACTGCGTTCGAGACCACTCCGAAGTTTCCGCCGGCATCAAAAAATGTCATGCTCATAAGTTTGAAAAATAAATTTTCAAACTTACATCATAAAAGAAAGGAATGGTCATAAGCATGAGGACAGCGCAGAAAACCGGCACAGTGTTTATGTGGATATTTATGCTGTTTTATACTCTCACCAATGTGGGAACAGCCATTTTTTTGATAGTTACACCCTCGTCAAACAGGGTTTCTATTGGAACATCGTTGTTGGTTTCGGTGGGGATGACTTTGGTTTCGTGTGTGATGTATCACGCCATGCCCAAAAAAAGAGCAATTTGGTGCATACTCGGGGCGATAGCGGCGGTTGTTATGCTCGCCGCATCGCTGGCGTTGCGGCAGGCGTATCCGGTGCATATCGGACCGGGCGGAAACGATGTGGGCATTTCGTTGTGGAAACAGATTTGGCGGCACTGCGGTATCGCCGTTGTACCGGTGCTAATGCTGGCAGCATGGCTGACCGGACGGGTAGCGGAAAAAGATGAAGAAGTGCGGGCGAAATCAACCGGAAAAGGTTATGATTTGCCCAGCGGCAGTATTTTTCGGGATTAAATGGATATCATTCTGAACGAAAAAGATCCTTAGCGTTGCTCAGGATGACAACGCTAAATATCCCACGCTACAAGCACAATGCCGCAAGGCATTCCAACTGTACGTAGGAGTACACAGGTTGCGAATGACAGCTTTTTCACAAAAATAACACGCAGTTATTATGCGTGTTACATTGCAATATATAAAAGTGCCAGCAGCAGCTCGATTGGTGCGTCGTTTTTCGCCATTACGACCGCGAGCAGTAATAATAAGAGCTGGTCTTGGTCCGCGTTAATTCCGAGCGATGACAAAACTGACCCGCCGTGGTTTGAAACAGGAGGGCGGGCAGTTCGGTGCGCGACAACAGCGGCAGGCGGCACTTCTTTTGC